>Ga0209629_10003212_pt1 | contig 11578 bp, 14 predicted proteins | sample TergutCu122P5_FD_187286 | JGI IMG/M metagenome (GOLD analysis project Ga0209629, IMG submission 187286) | Cubitermes ugandensis P5 segment gut microbial communities from Kakamega Forest, Kenya - Cu122 P5 (SPAdes) (version 2) | ecosystem: Host-associated > Arthropoda: Insects > Digestive system...
ATGGTCACGGGCACGCCGCCCGGCGCGGGCACGGAGACCTGTGCCAGGACGGCGGTCAGCGCGGCGAAGATCGCGCAAAGTATCATGCCTCTTATGGAAAACGCCGGTTTCCCGGCGTTTTTTGGTTGATTATGCTTTATATGGTGATTATGCTTTATATGGCTATTTGCGCGGTTTGTCGGGCCCGGCATTCTTCATCAAACCCTCCAGGTTCATCGCGCCGATGTTTTCGCGCATCTTGGTGTCGGACTTCTTGTTTTCCAGGTTGTAGTAGTCCATGACGCCCATGTTTCCGTTCCGGAGGGCCTCCGCGACGGCCAGAGGCACCTGCGCCTCCGCCTCGACGACCTTCGCCTGCATCTCCACGACCTCCGCCTTCATCTCCTGCTCGCGGGCGACGGCGGTGGCGCGGCGCTCCTCGGCCTTAGCCTGGGCGATCTGCTTGTCGGCCTCGGCCTGCTCGATCTGCAGGTTCGCGCCGATGTTGCGGCCGACGTCTATGTCGGCTATATCGATGGACAAAATCTCAAAAGCCGTACCGGAGTCCAGCCCTTTTTCCAGGACGGTATGCGAAATCCTGTCGGGGTATTCCAGAACTTCCTTGTGGCTCGACGAGGCGCCGACCGTCGAGACAATGCCCTCGCCGACCCTGGCGATGATGGTCGGCTCGCCAGCGCCGCCGACGAGCCTGCCAAGATTCGTGCGCACGGTGACCTTGGCGATGACCTTGACCTCGATGCCGTTTACGGCCACGGCGGCGATCCACGGCGTTTCGATGACCTTAGGCGTGACGCTCATCCTTACGGCCTCGAACACGTCGCGCCCGGCCAGGTCGATAGCCGCGGCGCGCTCGAAGGTTAGGTCCAGATTCGCCCGGTGGGCGGCTATCAGCGCGTCCACCACGTTGTCCACCCGGCCGCCGGAGAGCAGGTGAGACTCCAACTGGTTGATATTGACATCCATTCCGGCCTTTGTCGCCTTTATCAGCGGGCGGATGACGCGATCCGGCCGCACCCGGCGGAGCCTCATGCCGACAAGCGAGCCGATACTCACCTTCACGCCCGCGGCGACGGCGGAAATCCACAGCCCCAGCGGCACGATGTTGAGGAAGATGGACAGAACGACTATAACCAGTACGACGATAAGTACGAACATAACGAACGGCGTCATTGCTAAACCCCCTCCATATGATAATCACTAATTGTTCAGCCCGGGCTCCTTAATATCCGGAACCTGGATATCCGGAACCTGGGTTTCCCGCATTCCCCTGACCACCAGCTTGCGCCCGGACACTTCCGTGACCTTGATCCGCGTGTTCTCCTGGATGTAGGCGCAGTCGGCCGTGACCTCCAGCGAGACCCCGTTGAAATCCGCAACGCCCACGGGCCGCAAAGACGTCTTGGCGACGCCCTCCTTGCCCAGGAACGCGTCCAGGTCGCCGAACCCGGACTTGTCCTCGTTCAAAGTGTCGCGGAGAATGAACTGGCCGTACATCTGCCTGGACTTGGCCCAGCGCACGAACACGGCCACGCCTCCGGCCAGAACCGCGTACTCCCCGAGGACCACGACGATCCCGAACGGGACGTACACGACCGTGATAACCGTGGACACGAGCAAAAGCACGATTCCCGTGATCCCGAAGAAGCCGAACCCGGGGATGTGGGCCTCGGCAAGCAGGAAGGCCGCCGCGATTATCAGGATGACTATGGAGACCATTAACATAATGACCCCTCCTCACCGTTCGGTCAGCTGGGATGCTTTCTTAAATTTCACGCCGGCGGCCTAAAAACCGTCGGCGCGATGTAGTCGCTGACCATGATTTATTATACGCCTCAATATACGAATGCACAATACAAAAAGTTTGGTTTGCGCAAATTCTTAACAAAACCTTTACGGCTCTATCCTCGGGTAGCACCCGATCCCCACGACGGTCGGCCCGATGTGCGTGCCGATCGTCGTCCCGACCGTGAACACCGGCAGGTCCGCTTGGACGCCCTTTTCGTTTTCCAGGATCTCCTTCATATAGAGGATCTCGCCGAGGCAGTCCGCGTGGAGCAGGCCGACGCGGTATTTCTCCGGCCGGCCGCCCATTTCCGCGCACGCCATGTCGATGATCTCGGCAATGGCCTTTTTGCGCCCGCGTATCTTCGCGACCGGGAACAGCTCGCCGTCGCAGAGCTTTAAGACCGGCTTCACGTTCAGAAGCGTCCCCAGAAAACCCGACGCCTTGCCGATCCGCCCGCCCCTCTGGAGGGCGTCGAGACTGTCCACGGTGAAATAGGTGCGATACCCGAGCTTGGCGGCTTCCAAAGCGGCGGCCGTCTCCTCCAAGGAGCGCCCCGCGCCGCGGAGCCCCGCGGCCTCCATGACAAGTACGCCCTGCGGCATGGTGCATTGCAGGGAATCGACCACGACGACGTTCCGCTCCGGGAATTCCTCTTTCAGGAGGTTCGCCGCCGTCACGGAGCTCTGGTATGAGCCGCTGAACTTCGACGTCATGCACACGCACAGGACGTTTTTGCCGGCCAAAAGCGCCGGCCTCATGGCGTCTATGTACTCCTGCGTCGGGGGCAAAGAGGTCTTCGGGTACGGGGAGTCCGCGCGCATACGGCCGTAAAAATACTGAGGGGAGATTTCGGCGTATTCCCGCTGGTATTTGACGCCGTCAAGGGACACGTAGTAGTGGACGAGGGAGACGTCGTGCTGCTTAAGGATGTTTGCGGGCAGGTCGCAGGAACTGTCCGAGATGATCTTGAAATCGGCCATTGGAATACCTCGCATGTTGTTATTGGATTATAGTCGGGACTGGCGTTTTGATTTTAACCCGCGGGGGAAAACGTGTCAAGCCGGCAACTTTTTCAAGGATTTCTCCGGAAAAGCGCCTCTCTGATGTGGTATCTTTGGAATTCGGAGGTATATTGCCGATTGATCCCATCCCCGGGATTTTTTGCTGCGCCCCTCTCAACGGGGTGCAGCAAATTTTCGTGGGATATGCCATAATACTATATCATCCCAAAAATAACTACACATTGTCATTCTGAGGCGAAGCCGAAGAATCTTAGATCCTTCGCTTCGCTCAGGATGACAAATTGCCCAACTATTTTTGATATGCTGTAATACAGTAGGGGACGCCGCCCTCGGCGTCCCGCTGTTCACGCCCTCGGCGTCCCGCTGTTGTCGGCAGATTCAGGTAACGGGACGCCCAAGGGGGCGTCCCCCAACGGCGGCAAACTAAGCTGTAATAATTTACCACTGCTGTTACTATACCGCTTAACTGCATAAATCTACAGCGGAAATGTCGAAACAACCCAGCGTCTGCAAGGTTTTTTCTAGGCTCCAGGCTCCAGTTTCCGCAGTTATCCAGTATAACACCGAATGCTGCATCGTAGGGGCGGCGGCAGGCCGCCCACGTTGGCCTGCCGCGAATTTCGGGCGGCATGACGCCGCCCCTACAACGGTGTTTCCATGTGTTTTCTGATAGCAAATAATACAAAAATATAAAACAAATTCAACATGGTAAATGTTTACAGCTTAGCTTGCAGCCGTTGGGGGCGTCCCCTATGATTTTCATATGATTTCCCCGCGAAATTTTGCCGTAAATTTGCTGCGCCCCTCTCAACGTCCCGGGTTGACACACTTGCGCGGAATATGTAGAATATGGCTGAAAGCTTTGCGATATGGCGCGGACAACGCCTTATACCTGTCTATTACCCGCGATAAGAGGTGTTTTTATGACATACCTTAGAACAGGCGTGTGCCATACCGGCGAGGGGAGCCTGTCAAACGTTCTGATCGGCGTCGAAAACGGGCGGATCGCCTCGGTCCGGCCCGCCGGGGATCCCTTTCCGGCGGATTTCGGTTCGATACGGGATATGCCGGCGTCCCCGGCGGATTTCGGTTCCGCGCGGGATATGCCGGCGTCCCCGGCGGATTTCGCCGGGGCCTCCCCGCGCCCGGCCGGCGGCGTGATCGACCTCTCCGGCCTGACCGTCCTGCCGGGCTTCATCGACATACATTTTCACGGCGGGAACGGCTATGACGTGATGCAGGGCACATACGAGGCGATAAACGGGCTGTCCCTCCACAAGCTCGCCGAGGGCGTCACGTCCTTCTGCCCGGCGACCATGACGGACACGCCCGAGAACATCCGGCGAGCCCTGTCCGGCGTCCGCGGGGCGCTGGAGCGCGGGACGGACGGGGCGCGGATCATCGGCGCGTTCATCGAGGGGCCGTATATCAGCCGTGAATTCAGGGGCGCGCACACGGAGCGGCTGCTCCGCCCGGATTTCACGGCGCGCGAGGTCGAGGAGCTGATAGACTTCGGGGCCGGGGCCGTAGCCTCGGTGGCCCTCGCGCCGGAACTTCCGAACGCGCTTGAGACGATAGCGGCGCTCCGGCGGCGCGGGGTAAACGTCAGGCTCGGGCACACCGCCGCGACGTTCGCCGAGGCCAAAGCCGGGATCGCGGCCGGCGGGAACGTCGCCATCCACACCTACAACGCCATGAGCCCCCTTAACCACAGGGAGCCGGGCATGGTCGGCGCGGTCATGACGGAGCCGGGCATTTACGCGGAACTCATCTGCGACTTTATCCACGTGCATCCGGCGGCGGCCGCGATTCTGCTGAAAATGAAGGGGCCGGACAAGGTCATCCTGGTGACGGACTGCATATCCGCCGGCGGCCTCGGGGACGGCGAGTACAACCTCGGCGGCGAGCCGGTGACGGTCGCGGGCGGCGTGGTCCGGAACTCCGAGGGGAGGCTGGCCGGCAGCACGCTGTCTGTCATAACAGCCGTCAGAAACGTCTGCGAAACGCTGAACGCGCCGCTGGCGGACGCCGCGCGCATGGCCTCGGCCAACCCCGCGAAGGCGCTCGGGATCTACGACAGGACGGGCAGCATATCGGAGGGCAAGACCGCCGACATAATCGCGATAGACGGGGAGTACAACGTCAGGTTCGTCATGGTCGGGGGGGAGGTAAAGATAATGAGGGGTTAGCAAGGGATAAAAGAGAAAGATTCGGAATGCATAATAAATCTTGATTTATGAGCCAAATCTGCATATACTGATAAGTAAGGAAAGCAAGATTATCAGTTTTGTAAGGGGATACCAAGATGGAAGTGGCGAAAATCACAAGCAGAGGACAAATCACTATCCCTATTGACATACGAAAAAAGCTCGGGGTCAAAGAAGGGGATAAGATTATTTTTATGGAGGAGAGTAATAGGATTTTTGTCGTGAACGCGGCAAAAATCGCTTTTGCCAATATGCGGGCCGCGTTTGCGGGTGAAGCGGACCGGCTTGGGCTAAAGGACGAGAGCGACGTCGTAGCGCTGGTGGACGAGGTTCGGGAGGAGATGTGGAAAGAACGTTATGCGGATCATGATTGATACCAATGTTCTGATTCCTGCGTTTACCCTGTCTTCTCGATATCTCTTGCGAATGGGCGAAAACATAACAGAACAGCACACCATTGTTTTATCGATTTATGTCGTAGATGAACTGAAACGGGTGACAAAGCGGAAATTCCCTGAAAAGTATGACCTTTTGGAATCTTTTCTTCGGGAATTGCCATATGAACTTGTATACTCGCCTGAGAGAATCGACAAATCGAAATTCCCCGATATTTGTGACGCTAAGGATCTGCCTGTTTTAGTTTCGGCAATCATAGAGGATGTGGATGTGTTGATTTCGGGTGATGTAGATTTTGCGCCGATTAAAATAGAATATCCGGAAATTTTGACGCCAAAAAATTTTGTGGCAAAATATTGCTGAACCTACTTCCCATCCCTCAGCGTCATCAGCGTCACCTCCGGCCGCGCGAAAACCCTCGGCACACCCTCAAACGTCCCCGCCCCTCTGCTGACATAAACCGGCGCCCCGTCCCTCGAGCGCGCCCACCCCGCCATGAACCTTTGACCGTAGCTTGTTATGCCCTTCCCCGGCCAGAGCGCCGGCGCCCAAAGGCCGAAAAGCGTGATCTGCCCGCCGTGGGTGTGCCCGCTCAGCACCAGGCCGGCGGGGGACGCGTCCTGTTTCATCGCGACGTCGGGGTTGTGCGCTATGAGCAGCACAAAATCGCCCGGACGCGCCCCCTCCGCCGCCTTTTTCACGTCGGGATCCCGGTTCCAGAGATCCTCCACGCCCGCCAGATAAAAACCCTCGCGCACGCGGACGCCGCTGTTTGACAGCGGACGGACGGAATATTTCTCCATTGCCGCGAAAAGCTCCGCGTAATTGTCGTGGTTTCCCTCGACGCCGTAGATGCCGTCCACCGTCGCGACCTTTGACAGGATTTCCATCGACCTTTCCGGCCCGCCGCCGGCGGAAGGGAAATCCCCTCCCAGAACCAGCAGATCCGGCTTCCATTCGTTCAGCCGCTCCGCGGCTTTTTCAAGCTCGTTCGCCGGCAAAGCGTGCGTGTCGGTAATAAAGGCTATTTTATAGCCCTCCATCCACGCCGGCACTTCCGCCGAGTAAAACGAGACTTGCTTGTACTCTATCATCCTGTCGAATGTAAGCGCGGAAAAAAGAAAAATCAGTATCGCCGCCGACCCAAGCATGACGCATACCCGGAAAGCTCTTTTGAGCGGAATAACCCTCTTATTCGCTTGCATAGTTAGTGAAATAGTTCTGTATGAGCACCACAGGCGTGCCCCTGTCGCCGCTTCCGCTGACTAGGTCGCTCAGGCTTCCCAGGAGGTCGGGCAGCTTCCGGGGCGTCGTGCCCTCCGAGACCATCTGGCCAACCAGGTTCTTGTCCTTCGTCCGGATGCGCTCCCGCATGGCCCGCGACAGCTCCGCGCCGGAAAGCCCGGCCAATTCGCCGTCCGCCAGGAACTTGAGCTTCAGTTCGTTCGGCGTGCCGTCCAGGCCCGGCGTATACGCGGGGGAAATGACCGGGTCGATCAGCTCCCAGATGCCGCCGAGCGGGTCCTTGAAGCCGCCGTCACCGTAGACCAGCACCTCGAAATGCCTGCCGGTACGGGCTTTCAGTGCCTCCTGCAATTTCCGGACGAACAAGTCGCAATCCCGCGGGAACAGCTTTACCGAGCCCTCCGCAGCCTTGTTGGAGCCGAGCAGGCCGTAATCCGGGTTATAGCCGCTCCCGTCCACGGAGGCGGTCAGTATCTCGTCCAGCCCGAGCACGTTCGCGCCGGCCTCGCGGAGCAGGGCCTTGGTGCGCCGCCTGGAATGCACGTCGCAGCAGAGGACGTTGCTCGTGTATTTCAGGATGTGGCGCGGGTCGTTGGAGAAAACGATCTCGATGTTGTCGCTGACGCTTTTGTAGAACTCGATATAGTCGACGCCGGTGAACGGGTGGATAGTGTCGTAGCCGAAGACGGCCCGGAAGCCCGCCTCGTCGAAGCTGTCGGCGTAGGGGTTGACCTTCAGGCGGTCGAGGGTGCTCTGGCTGACCAGCGCGTTGCCGACTTCGTCCGCCGGGTATGAAAGCTGGATATATACCTTTTTCGCCGATTTCGCGATGCCGGGCAGCACCGCGAAGCGGTTCCTGCTCATGATCGGGAACACCGCGCCCAAAGACTCGCCGCCGAACTTTCCGCGCAGATCGGCGGCGATCTGGGCGAAGGAGGCGTAGTTGTTCTGGGTCCTGGCGACGACCGCCTCCGTCACCGCCACGATGTCGCCGTCCCCGAGGGAGAAGCCCTCCTGCTCCGAGGCCTGGCACAGGCTGTCGCATATCATCGTCACCAGGTCGTCGCCGCTTTTGAAGATAGGGGTCACGATGCCGCGCGCGCACACGCCGGTATAACGCATAAAGTGTCACATCCATTCTATTGACCTTGTTTACTATAAAAAGTATAATACCTCCGAACGCATAAGTAAAATTAATCTTTTTAATGCTATTGATAAGGAGCGCTTATACATGGACATAAGCCTGGAATCATACCGGATATTCCGCGAGGTCGCCAGAACGGGCGGCGTTTCCAAGGCCGCCGGAGCGCTGTTCGTTTCCCAGTCGGCCGTTTCCCAGGCAATAAAGCAGCTGGAAAACAGGCTGGGGACAAAGCTGTTCGACAGGGCCGCCAGGGGCGTCAGGCTGACGACGGAGGGGGAAGTCCTGTTTTCATATGTAAACGGCGCGGTAACGCTGATCGAAAACGCCCGGGAGAAGCTGTCGCGGATGCGGGAACTCCGGGCGGGCGAAATCAAGATCGGCGCTTCCGATACCATCTGCGGCCTCTTTTTGCTCCCCTTGCTGAAAAAATTCAACGCCGAATACCCCGACATCCGCATATCCGTGACCAACCGCACCACGCGGGAATCCGTGGCCTTGCTGAAAGACGGCGCGGTCGACCTGGCGTTCATCAACCTCCCGGCGGACGAGGACGCGGCGCTGGAAATAACCCCCGTCATGCCCATCCACGACTGCTTCGCGGCGGGGGAGAAATACGCCTTTCTGGCCGGTTCCGTGATGCGCCTGCGCGATTTGCGGAACTATCCCGTCCTGATGCTCGAAAAGGCCAGCAACACCAGGAGGCGGATGGACATGTTTCTGTCGGGCCACGACGCGGAGCTCCGGCCAGCCATAGAGCTCGGCGCGCTGTCGCTTCTGGCCGAGTTCGCGCAGATCGGCCTGGGGATCGCCGCCACTATAAGAGAGGACATCCGGGAAAAGCTGGAGAAAAACGAGCTTTTCGAGCTGCGCTTCGCGGAAGCGCTGCCGACACGGCATATCGGGCTCGCGCGGACGAAGGACGTCACTATGTCGTTCGCGGCGAAGGCGTTTGCCGGGATGGTGCTAACAATTTAGCCCCAAAATGACGCAGACTTTTTTACCTTGACAAAAAACAGACGCCGAGGTTTTCCTTCATTCGACGGCAATTATATAAGTTCATTCGCTTTCTTTTGCTTCTTCGTCCAGTTTTTTTCGATTTGGCTATTTGCCGGGCCAATAAGGTCAATATAACTTTGGTTTCGTATGCCATAAGTTCACCTCCCACTACCAGCTTACAATAGGATGTTTGCATTAGGGATACCCCCTTCTTTAAGCGTTGTTACCAAATAAATCGGGTTCGGAACTGTAATGCCAAACTCCAGCCATGAAAATATCTCGTATTTTCCCGGCCAGTCCTCAATCAGACATTCTGGTTTTTCATGCGTGAAATAATGTTTCATTGCAACCTCCGCAAGTATATTTCCCTCCCTCTGTCATTTAGTAGAGGACAGCGTACCCCGCGACGGGACGTCCGGAGGCCGTCCCCTACTTAAACGAATTCTTTATCTTGTCAAAAAAACTGTGCTTCTGATTCTTATACTCCTCGCCCATCTCGTCGGCGAAGTCCCGGAGCCTCTGTTTCTGCCTCTCGTTCATCTGGGTCGGCACGGTGACGACCAGCTTGATGATAAGGTCGCCGACGGACTTGCTGTTCTTCACGTTCGGCACGCCCTTGCCGCGGATCGTCGCGACAGTCCCCGGCTGCGTCCCGGCTTTGACGGCGTACTTTTCCTCGCCGTCGAGGGTCGGGATCTTCAGCTCGTCGCCGAGAGCCGCCTGGACGAAGGTGATCGGCACGTCCAGGAAGAGGTTCATGCCCTGCCTGGTGAAGTGCTTATGCGGCTGGACATAGACGGTTATCAGCAGATCGCCCGGCGGGCCGCCCTTCTCACCCGGCTCGCCCTTTCCGGAGAGGCGCACGCTCTGGCCGTTGTCGATGCCCTTGGGCACGATGACCGACAGGGTCTTGACGGCGCGTATCTTGCCCGCGCCGCGGCATTCGGGGCAGGGCTCGCGGATTATCTTGCCCTCGCCGCGGCAAATAGAGCAAGTCCGGACGCTCGTCATCGTCCCGAACATGGTCTGCTGCTGGACGCGCTCCTGGCCCGTGCCGCCGCAGTGCTTGCAGCTTTCGGCCGAGGTTCCTGGCTTCGCGCCGCTGCCCTTGCAGGCCGGACAGGGCTCGTTCGAGGTGATCTGAATGTCCTTCGTCGTCCCGAAGACGGCTTCCTCGAACTTGATCTGTATGTTTGTCTGCAAATCCGCGCCGCGGCGGGGGCCGCTCCTGGCGCGCCTGTTCCCGCCGCCGAATATATCGCCGAAGCCGCCTTCGCCGCCGAAAAAGCTCTCAAAAATATCGCTCATGTTGAAATCGACGCCGCCGTAGAAACCGCCCGCGCCGCCCGCGCCCATGGCCGGGTCAAAGGCCGCGTGGCCGTGCTGGTCGTAGGCGGCGCGCTTCTGCGGGTCGCTCAGGACGGCGTAGGCCTCGTTGACCTCCTTGAACTTGCCCTCGGCAGTCTTGTCCCCCGGGTTCGCGTCGGGATGGTACTTCTTCGCCATCTGACGGTAGGCCCTTTTCAGGTCGTCGTCCGTCGCGGCCTTCTCGACGCCGAGGACTTCGTAGTAATCTCTTTTATCGGCCATGGATTCACCTTATTATCATAGATTGACTTAACGCGAAAAAGTGATACAATCAGAGCAATCGGTCATAATATAAACTAAAGACGGCGATATGAGTTGGACATTATTTACGCAAAAACGGCTGTTAAGGCGATAAACTCAATGGACAGCCAGACAAAAGCTCGAATCAAAACAGCGATCCAGGGATTGGTGGAAAATCCGCCAAAGGGTGACATCAAACCCTTGGAAGGCTACAAGGACGGCCGGTTGCGTTTGCGCATTGGCGGATATAGGGTCATTTTTAAGTATAAAGCCGATGAAACAGCGAATATTTTGCATATTATGGATATAGGCCCGAGGGGCGACATCTACAAATAAATTTTATTATACAAGTAAGAGGTGTTTTCATGTCCGCAATAGCCCAGGACGTTTCCGCCATGCTCGAAATGCTGCCCGAGCAGGATCAAGGGCTGGTATACGAACTAGTCAAAAAATTGGTCCTCGCATGGGACCCGGAATTTACAAAGCTTACGCCGTCCGAACGCCATATTCTGGATTTGGCCGAGCAGGAAATCGCAAACGGCGAGGTGTTTTCCCACGGCGAAATCGACTGGGACTGATCGTCGGTCACGGCTTTTTAACGCCGAGGACTTTGTAGTAATATCAGAACATATTCTTCGCCCAATCCGTGTTCAATAACTTTAAGGCAACCCCCAAAACCCATCGCATCGAACCAATTTTCATAGCAGCCGGAAGCGCTTCTGCGCGTTTGGCGTCCGGCTTTCTTGCCGGTACGTGTTGCCGATGAAAATCATCCCCGGCGGGTTTTTGGAGGTTGCCTTTTGCGCTTGCCTTATATTACTTCTCCGTATAGTCCCCGTCCACCACGTCGTCGTTAGGGTTTCCGTAGCCCGTTCCGCCCGCGCCGCCCATGTCCGGCCCGTAATTCTGCCCGCCTTGCCCCGCCGCGCCGGCGTTCTGGTAGAGCTTCGTCGAGAATTCGTTGAGCTTCTTCATATAGCCCTCGGTCGCGGCTTTAAGCGTCGCCACGTCGGAATCGGACATGCGCTCCGTCTGCATCCCGTCGGCGAGGGTCTTCAGGCGGCCCATCTCGGCCTGCATCTCGCTCCTGTCGGAGTCGCTGACCTTGTCGCCGAGGTCGGACAGGAGCTTTTCGGTCTGCCAGATGAGCGAGTCGGCCTCGTTCTTGGCGTCT
>Ga0209629_10003213_pt1 | contig 11578 bp, 10 predicted proteins | sample TergutCu122P5_FD_187286 | JGI IMG/M metagenome (GOLD analysis project Ga0209629, IMG submission 187286) | Cubitermes ugandensis P5 segment gut microbial communities from Kakamega Forest, Kenya - Cu122 P5 (SPAdes) (version 2) | ecosystem: Host-associated > Arthropoda: Insects > Digestive system...
GGGGGGGGGGGGGGGGGGGGCAGCACATTCAATGAAAACGTGATATTATGGTTCAGGTAAGACTTTAGGATATAGCTGAATAACCACTTATCTCTTCTTCAATTGATGTAAGGCAGCAAGACAATCAAGAAATATGGGATGTTTCAGTAGTACCCTCTAGTATCTCATTTTAAATCTTAAAAAAAAACCCTACATTATTCATAATGCCAAAATAATGATACTGCAATGTAATAACAGGTGGAATCTGCAGGCAGTAACACAACAGTAAATAAAACACTTTAATGATTTTAACAGATTTTAATACAAAAACATTTAATAATGGATAGTACAACAATTAATGTAACACCTGACACTGACTGATGTATTCTTCAGCTGTTTCTTCTTGATGATGATACAGTAAAGTTCAAAACGTGGTGCATACACAGGGTGCGGAAAAACTCCATGCCAAAACTTTGTGAGGTGATAGAGGGGACCAGAACAAAAATTTACTTGCAAGGAACTATATGTCAGAGATGCGTCCTTGCAACATTACAGACTGTCAAATTGGGTCTGACTAAGGTTGGACATCAAGTAAAACCACTGAAGTATTCTGAAAAAAGTTGTATTTCATACCAATGTACAGTCAGTGTTCAAATGTATGGCCACCGACCTTCATACATAGCCGACGACGAGGCAGAGACTGATGTGTGTGCTCAAAAATGCCAGATTGCTGCCTGATGGTTGCTGCTGCCTCAAGGAGAAGGGAAATGAGATCCTCTTCAGAATCAACATCTCACCGCCACTTAAAATGATTGCTGGATTGAACAGGGCGGGCCAATGACTTGGCCTCCCAGGTAACCGGACCTTACATGAATGGACTTCTTCCTACAGAGCCACATTAAAGCCCTGATTGACATGTCACCAGTTGATTCTGAAAAGGAACTTTTTGCCCATATTGTTGAGGCAGCAGCAACCATCAGGCAGCTACCTGTCATTTATGAGTGCGTATCAGTCTCTGCCTTGTCATCAGCTGTGTATCAAGGTCGGTGGCCGTACATTTGAACACCTGCTCTAAATTGGTACAAAATATAACTTTTTTTTCAGAGTACTTCAGTGGTTTTGCTTTATGTCCAACCTTAGTCAGACCCAATTTGATGGTCCATAGCGCTGCAAGGACGCATCTCCAACATACAGTTCCTTGACAATATATCTGTGCTTTGGTCCCCCCTATCACCCCACAAAGTTTTGGCACGAAGTTTTTCCGCATCCTGCAGATCTTGAATTGCAACAGCAAAGGAGGATTGATGTGTGTTTCCTTGCTGGTTTATTCTCTCTAACCTCCCAACTTGAGTACTCAATTAAGAAATCTACGTGAAAGGGTATTTCAAATTGCCATCTGGAAAAACAGATATGCCACAAGTTTTCACAAACATGGCAATGTGAAACAGAAAATATCCAGACACACAGCACCAAATGACAACACTCTCTGCTGCTAAGAGTGCAGAACACGCTCCACTCTCAAAAACATAACTGAGGGTAACAAAAGTAGATATTAGTGTGCCATGTTGTAATATATTTAATTCAATTTTCTATATGTTTCAGGTATATAAAGAACTCATTTATACATAACTATAATACGTAATGTATGCTGAGTTTTACTTCTATTAATATTAACGTGAAACCCATAATGTTATGAAGAATGACAGTTTGTTATGAAATTGCTACCTGAGGCTGGCATGAAATTTTACAACTGTATGTTACTGAAACATATGGGAAACTAAAAACAGAGCAGTGCAGTTGTGCATTACAGAAACATATAGAAAATTGAGCTGGAACATGAACACTACATTAAGTACAAAGAATTAATGGCAAAACAAGCATCTGGTGTGACATTCAACAGACAATCAGCCAGTGACAACCCAGTAAATCATGCGACACTTGTAGATAATGAAGGGAAGGTTTAGTGTGATGATACCAACACTTCAGAGAAAGGTGCCAGATTTGAGGTTCTCACAGCATATGGATCTAATTTGTCCTGGTTTTCCCCAGACAGTCCCGGTTCAATGAGTTGTAAAGACCTCTGTCCCCATATATCACAAAATTTGGTTTATGATGCCAAATGTCCCGAGTTTTTCCAAGTCATAAAGATACAACTCTTCTGTCAATGCGAATGAACATTTTGACTTTCCCACAGTGGCAAAAAATATCTGCAGAGTAAGAAGGGCATCGAGCCACCAAGAGGAAGGAATAGGATAGGGAGAGGAAGATGTGTATATTAGTCATTATAGAGCCTGCACTGAGACAGCAAAGGATAAGGAACAGATGTGTACAGAAAAATCAGTATGTGCAATGCATGTCTGAGTTTCAGTTTCGCTGCAGTAATATTAACACATTACCCCACTTTTTCCATTGTGTAATAGGTTAACAATTTTGTCTCTTACCTGCCCCCACCCCCCACCCTGCTAAATGTTAAGTGTCCCAGTTTGGTTTTCAGAAAGTGGGATCCCTACCATAGCAGTGGTACTGAAGCTTCAATTCTTTTGGCATGTGATGCTGTGCCATTGGGTAGGCATCACTATCCACTGAAGCATTAGGAACAACACATGTTACCACAGTGTCACATCTCAGAAGAAATGGATCTGCATTTCAAAAAAACCTTTTGTCTTTAACTTTTGGGAAGTGTGTTCTCCAACATGATGGTGTACCTACCTACCAGACACCACAGCCTCACAACATCTATCTTCATCACCATGATAACCTCAGATCTTACAAAGGTATAAAATTATGCCAGTAAATTTAAAAGAAAAAAAAACCCTAACTCCAATAACAATGCTGGCAAATGCAAGCTTCTACAGTAGCTCAACAACACATCAGGAGCACTGAGACACACTCACCCATGCCTATGAACATCATCCTTCCTTCCATGACCACTTTACACAAAGCCCCACATACAGTTCTGTGTGCATCAGTAGTCACACACCTGCTCAGTAAATGTGCTGTCCTAACATGCTACAAACCCACACACAAATTACAAAAATAAGATTAAACTTCACGGCACGTATAGTGCATGTGCCAAAATGGAAACTGAGTGCTCCTGATAAGTTCAATTTCACCTACATAACAGTAATGGCACTACAATCCAGTGTCATGGGAAATGCGTCAACTGCAGCACTGCTGCTGGCATACAGAAAAGATGAAAACTACCTGGATTGTCATAAGAGCTATGCTACGCACACATCTTCTAACTTGTTTATATCTGTCATATTACATATATTTTGGTGTGTAGAATATTTACTTTGAGCACCATTAACAGTCTGGATGCATTCTGAAAAATGATTCATTAGGAACCCCAAGTCTGTAACATGTTTGGGAAGATTGCAACTTCATTTTTGTGATTTTTTATTACATCAGGATCATCAAGTATCTTGATTATCATGGGCCACATGACAGAAGATCACAGGCCACACATCACAATTTTATTAACTACGTGAAAGACACAGCACCTTTCACGTACTACAGCTGATCGAATGCTACACTGTTTTGAATGTGTGAGTTACAAATTGGACGCCAACGATAGACAACTGCAGGATAAAGTTCCCCATCCCCTGGTGATAAAATTTTACCACTGGTTTCAAATGTCGCCACCATTTTCTAGTTGCAAATTGAAACGAATTACAACAGATGGAAAAGTAATGAGAAGTAATGACATGGTGCTCATCACCCCCTCCAATTAGCGAGCAAGCCAGGCCCAACCCTACAAACCTTAACCAGGTATGCACAATAATCTTTGCTTATCACAGCTCCTATACCTTCACCCTTCCAAACCATTCCTGGCTAGAGAGAGGCATGATGGCTCATTTCTTAGTGTTTAGTTCTTGCTTTGATTGTATGCAATAAACTGCAATCTGAGGTCGGACTGAACGACTAGACAATAACTTACAGAATTATCTTCAACATTAACTTCAGTGTACCATATTTATATACAATATACTTCTTTTATTTAATCTATCAAACTGTTACCAGCTGCTGACTGCATGCGTCTGGTACCAGACTTTCCAAGTCACCCCATTAACTTCACGTTGTATCCAAAATGTGTGTGGCTAGGTTCCCATGATACACACCAGTAGGTTTGGAGCATAACAAATAACCACTATCCTGCTGATGTTGTCATTACATCTGTATACAGCAGTGCCAACCATACATGTCATGTGTTCCTACAGAAACTGTGTCAGCATTTGTGGACAACAGAAATCTAAATCCCAACCAGTGAGGCTGTAATGATATGAAAACATCTGGTAATTGGTACTCTAAATGAAGTGTTGAGTTAGATATTCTTGCCAAGCATAATGGCACAATTTTGTGCTGAGTTACTTGTAATCTGTCTCAGAACAGAAACTATGACTAAAGTTAATGTTTTTTCACAGACTTCAACATGACATCCTAACTATTTTGGATTCAAAAACCTGTCATCAAGTGTTTCACTGCAACCATAAGGCATTCCCTTTGATAAAGCAGTACACGAGGGACAAGTGTCATATGTGGCCTGCGGGCCTCCATTTGGACCACCCTGGTTCATATCATCCTTTCACTGCATTCACCACACGCAAACATGCAAAGAGCATTCAAAAGGACAAAGCTGTAACAACCTGCCTCAGTCTCACCCTGATCAACTACTAACACTCACACCATCAATGTAACTGTTTACAACTCATCCTCATATGTGAAACCCCATTCTTTTTTTACATACTGCCTGAAAATTGGTTAGATAAACTTATTCAGTTTCATGACATATCTTATTTTGTGATACACCTAACTGGCAGAGTTCACTTATTGACAAGACACTAATAAACTGAGAAAATATGAGGTTAGTACAGTATGGAAGAGTTGATTTATGAACATTCAGAGTGCAATATTGGCAATGTGAGTCAAGCAGTGCACTTATTCTACAGAAAAATGAACACTATGAAATGGGGTGGCCTTCTCAGCTCCTTCTGAATGATCCCAAAATTATTCAGGCCAGAACTACCTGCACCACTCATGACCATAAAAAACCTTTCATAAGCAATCATGCTTAGTGCTTTATGGTACTTTGGCTGGTTCAGGGTCCTGGCTACTGAGAGATAACTTGGTCTAACTAATGCGTTTTATTATTATGAGGCTGTTTTTGTTTTGTTCAGAAGGTATCGTAGCTGCTGTTGTGCTCGTTGCAGTGGTGTCCTGCACCACTCAGACGGCTGGTGGCTGACTGGCAGGTGCAGTTGGAGGGGATCCCGTAACCTTTTGATGTCTGCTTCTATTTGTGAGACACTATCTTTCAACTGGTTGTAGCGATCTAAATCAAGGCCCACTTTTCGGGCACGTTTGTGCAGGATAATCAAGTGCTGGCGATCCTTCACATCTGGCATCTGATACTCCTGTCACAAACAGAAAAAATTACAAACCATTCAGATTACTGACTTATAAATTTACAAGGATCTAGGAACAATAAGAATTATTATTTTGTATTATATTCCAACTGGAAAACCCTTATAAGATAATCAATGATACATGAACATCTTGCACTGCATTATTGTTATGTTTATGTATTCTTATTGTTATGTATGCTGTGTTCTGTATATTCTGTTTTTATTGTGCCAACTGGCATTCTTCGGCTACCCTGACTGAGGTTTTTCCATGCGTTTTCCTCAGTTGCAAGACAAATACCAGGGTATAACTCGCAAAGAAGGGGCACAGTCCGCACTCTTCCCAATTAGTTAACTGTGTTGTTCTATGTATTGTTTGTGTTGAATGTGTTGTTCTGTGTATTGTTTGTGTGTAAATGTGTACTGTACTAATCCCACTGGTTGTCAACCCAACTGCAGTTAAAAAAATATATCATTAATAAAGAAACCACTATATAGTTGCTAGGGGGTGCAGGAAATACACACTTATATTTTCCTGCAGTCAGTTTACATTGCAAGCAAACAGTTATCATAACAGCTTGACAGCATCACCATACTGACCTCAAGAATTCATGTGACATTTCGGTCATAAAACACAGACAGAGAGACACACATCCCTAACACAGTGATAAATGTTAATGAAGAAAATATATCATAAATCAAACATCAAAATTTGAAAGTAACAAATTCAAAAAGAAACATTTAATAATGTGAGAGCAAAAAATTCAATTAATTCATAAATTTTTGTTTTTACTCACTTTTACATTTAATACTGGCTCCATTTACATACTCTACGCAACAGCGGAATTTGATTAAATACAGAAACAATTGAGTCACATGTGACTTAGCAATCAAGCAGTCAAAGTCCACATGAGTTAACTTGAGTTACCTACCACAGTGAACTATTTATTTCAACACCAGAAAACCTTACTGCCTAGTGCTGTACTGGAGGTGTATACACAGTCACTCCACACACACATATGAAAGCACCTAAACCTGACTCCATTATGTGACAGAAACAAATCATTTTCCTTACAAGCAGTAACTGTAATACAAGAAAACACTGAATTTGAAACTGTGATACAATATAATATGCTGACCTTGTTACTGACATAAGTAACACAACCATATTGACTGATACATGCTGGCCATCTTACTGCCATACTTTTGGGAACACTAACAATCACATAATAACATACAGTGGCTTAGCAAGGCAGAAGTAAAACTGCTCAGAACTGCTATCCAGAATCCTTCTACAACCAAAAGATAATATAATACACAAAACCAGCCTTTCAATGGCCATTATAACAGTTCCAAACACAATTAATTCTTTAATGATAACAACACAAACTGATACACCTGATGACTGATGTTGCTTCATAACCTGTCACTTGCAACATATCACTGCTGCAACCCAACAAGGTGAAAACACAATGACCTGCCATGTTACCTGCTTTGTCACAACATAGTATGCATATGCTGCCATGGCCGTGCCGTATGTAACAAAGTATGTCACAGGCTCCATGATGTCCCATGAATACTCCCACCAGGTGAGACGTGCCAGTATCCCAAACTGCACAGACATAAGGCCTAGTCCCACCCAAGTGAGGATAGTTGTGCGTCGCTCTGCTACAGTCTCCAGCTCCTGTCGTTTCTGGGAGCATTTGAAGCACAACAGTTAGGGAGGCCACTCACAAGTAGTGTACTTCAAATGAATAAAAAGAACTGTGTTGTTCTGTACTGATCACCAACATTCATCTCTCACTGATGACTACATCATAGTTCATCATCCACACATTTCTTGCAGTCTATGTAAACCCTCACATCTCTATTAAAGTTCAAAACTCAGGTAATAGAGATTGATATACATATATATTTTTAGCCTGTGTGACATCACTGCAGGACTTAATGTAACATGTTTGATGAACACATCCATAGGTGTGCTGCAAAAGTTTTCAAAACTGAGGAATCAGGTATTCTGGGATGTGATGCTGTGTCACTGGGTTGGTGATTGTTGATATTCTGAAGGAACTACAGTCCTTCAGAATGTCATGAACCATGCACCCAGTGTCAACATCACATCCTAGAAGACCTGAATCACTATCAACACTGATGTAAAAATCTCAAATCTCACCATCTCTTTAATGGTCTGCCTTCCAAAAAGGAACTGGGGGCTTACAATTTCCTTGTTGTGTGAGGTGCTTGCACACAACAACTCACCAGGATTGACTCCAACCATGGTGCTCTTTTCATGTGTTGAATTTTTAGGTACCCATTCAGCCAAACCAGTAGAAACTGACTCTCACAGACCCTGCATGCATGTTTAGATCCATTCATTCAGTATTTTAAAAAACTGTGTAGATATTTAAGATAAAAAATATAACAGCATAATTACTTCCATGATGATGTGAATTTAGAGAATCATCATACCATACAGTTCAGGATCCTGCATCATCCAATCATCATACCATACAGTTCAGGATCTGTACCATCCAATCATCATACTATACAGTTCAGGATCCTGCATCATCCAATCATCATACCATACAGTTCAGGATCCTGCATCATCCAATCATCATACCATACAGTTAAGGATCCTGCATCATCCAATCATCATACCATACAGTTCAGGATCCTGCATCATCCAATCATCATACCATACAGTTCAGGATCCTGTACCATCCAATCTATCACAAAACCTGAAGGAACTAAAACTGAATTCAACACCTGCAGCAAAAAGAGCAAACTTCATACTTCATAATTTGTGACAATGTGGCTACAACAAAGCTTCTCATTGCTGTATTACTTAAATGCTTAATTTCTACTTGTCTTCCTAAACTCTCCCTCTAAAATGCCACACCATTCTGTGCCATTTAAGATTCTTGTGACAGTGACCATGAAGATTACTGTATTCTGGAATGTGAGACCGTGTAGTCTGGCATCAGAGGGACTGGCTGCCTCCAACTTCTGCCAAACCACACAGCTTCAAATCCCAGAATACAGTGATGTTCGTCTCATTCTGCTAATGACAACAGGTAGGGAAATTTCTGCAGAATCACAGCAAGTATCCGGAAGGCATATCTCCTTTATAGCACAATGGTACTATGAGTAAATTGTGTACTTAATCAACCACACATGATGTCAACCAGTGTTGCAACATGAACTGAAGGCAGTTGGTGCCAAGCGCATGAAGCTACCAAACACTGTCAGTATTGACACAGTGATATTGGAGGGATGTTATTATAGCATTACATAATTTTTTTTTTTTTACTTTGAGGTCAATTTTTCTAAAAAGCTGGGGTAAAAATGGACTAAGATATCGCAATGTATCCATAAACATTCACAGCGACCTCATAACACTAAATTTCATCAAAATCAGTCCAGTAGTTCCAGGAACATAACACACTTACAGACAGATATAAGCTCAACATTTAGCAAGCAACATACAGACTGTTAATATCCTGATCTTTTATCAGCACCGTTTTAATCCATTCTTATAGCAACAAACAGTGTATCTGATCTGTCACACTACACAGAGACTCCCAAAGTGTAAGGTTAACAGCAAACAGACGTAATGCTGAATCAGAAATTATTATTATTATTATTAATAATAATAATAATAATAAGACTAGACAAAATACGAAGCAAAGTCATAAGAAAAGAACTAAGGATTTCTGGAATACAAGGCGTGAAATCCAAATACAAACAGAACTGGATCAACCATCTCGAAAGAATGGACAACACCAGACTTCTGAAACGCCCTCAACTACAAACCTCGGGGAAGAAGAGATCGTGGACGCCCCAGGAAAAGATGGCAACATGTCAATGCCAGAACAGGTCAAACGACCTAATCCATGGAGGAAGATTAATAATAATAATAATAATAATAATAATAATAATAATAATAATAATAATAATTATTATTATTATTATTATTATTATTATTATTATTATTATTATTATTCAGGTTCTTGTTTATTAAGGTACTGAACAAACATCCAAGCGGAAAACAACAGAGGAGGCAAAATACATAAACACAAATGAACAAAGGAAAATAAACAAGACACAAACAAAAAACACAAACGCAACAAACAAAAGATTTTCGTAACTCATTGGGACTCTTTATTATATAAATCTGAAAGTAACAGCAACCTGACCAAATGTGATAATTTGTCTTCTGAAGATACATTATATCCGCATGCTCAGTACGGGAAGAAGAACAATACATGAACAGACGTGGTAATGTGTGTGCTCAACTGCACTTTAACCCTTTGCCGGCCCTAACGTACTAAAACGTACTGGATTTAAATGCCGCCTGCCGGCCTAAACGTACTGAAACGAACTGGCTGTTCTCTGTTCTGAGAACGGCAAGGAATCGTCGAATTCTGTGCATGCCAATGGAATGAATGAATGAATGAATGTACAAAAGGTAATTAACAAGAAGAAGAACAATTCTTTTCCCTCTTATTATTATTGTTCAGTCCGCCACCTTAAATGTGTTTCTTGGAGCTACCAACTGATTAAAGCCAGCTTATCACAATGACAGTCTCCTCTAACTGTGAACAGTAAAGCAATGTTTTCTCACAAACATCTTACACTCACTTGTTCCAGAGGTTCAAGTTCCACTTTGAGCTCCTCCAGTTGTCCGCAAAGTTCACGTTCCTTGTTCAACTGGTGTTCCTCTACATTCAGTGCCTCATACAACTGATTCACCAAATTCCGAACATCGGACAGCTGCCGGACTTCTTCCTAAACAAAACATAACATAAGTTTGCCAATTCTGGTCTTCCTCTGACATTCAAGCACCACTATTCACAGAACAATAACTATGCGTAATAATGATACACAAATTTTGGGGGGAATATTCTAGTGTTATATTCTAAAGCATGAAATGCCTCACCTTCGTCAGCCTTTCTTGTCGAGGGGTATTTACTACATACACATTATCATTGACGGTTAGTTTGAAATCATCCTCCATCAGGGCTTCTATTGTATTAGAAGATGCAATTCTAACTCCATCTGTAAGCAATTCAAATAATGTGACATTTGAGGCTCATGCAGAGGTGTCGCTGAGAATTCAAGTCTGCTGGGATGTGACACCGCGCCACTGGACAAACAGACGCACGATGATCCTTCAACAGTCGGGAACTGCTGACCCAGTGACACAGCGTCACATCCCACCAGACTGCAATCTTCAGAATGCATTATCCTAAAATGCATATGCTTCACAGTTCCAATTCTATCCGATACACTTAGACTGTTTCCTCCCAAATATGAAACTTGAAAATTAAAGCAAATGTCAGAAACACACTCCTGTCTTACAACTGTGCCTATGGTACAGCTGTCTGACCCACCTAGGCTACTGACAGCAACTCTGTCGATTCCGTGGTCTTCGTGGCACAGCATGGCTAAGAAATCACCAACAGTGTTGCTGATCGGTCGGAGAGTGAACCGGCAACGCTCCCGACGAGACGGAAGTGGTACAGTCACTTGAGGCAGGCCTCTGAAGTACTCCACAGTCACTTCTGTAAGAACCAGAAGAGATCTTCACTTATTCACTGAATCTCAACGTTATTAACTAACAAATGTGATGAGCAGGTAGCTATGAGGCTAAATATCAAGACTCAAGGCTTCTGGGCAGTGGTAGTTATCGCCATTTTGGAAGAACTTGATACCTCCATCGCCAACATCCAAACAGTCAGAGAAGTACAAGTGTCCACACTTGTGGGACTAGTTTGAACCAGAGGATGCGGCCATTGAAAAACCGACATGGTGTCACCCAAGATCCTTTAAAACAGATTTCGCCAGACCATGATTATTAATCACTAATGAATTGGCAAGGCGGTAGAGGCAATCCATAATGGTGCATTCTAAACAGCTATCCCAGCATTTGGTTGGAGGAACAGAGCATAAGCAGTTCCCAATTCTAACCACATTTTCTACCCAATATAGAGTAGCAGTGCTGGGCAAGGAACCGTGTGTGCAGCAGATGAACAAGAATACAGTAATCAACGCCGTGACGCCGTATAGAATGGTATCAACGGACATTTCGCATGAATTTACTGCCCCAACCCAGGGGCGAATTAAGTTATTTGGCGCCCCTAGGCAGTGAAAACATTTCCGCCCCTTATTTCAAGCAGTGTTTCTTTCGGGGGGGG
>Ga0209629_10003214_pt1 | contig 11577 bp, 10 predicted proteins | sample TergutCu122P5_FD_187286 | JGI IMG/M metagenome (GOLD analysis project Ga0209629, IMG submission 187286) | Cubitermes ugandensis P5 segment gut microbial communities from Kakamega Forest, Kenya - Cu122 P5 (SPAdes) (version 2) | ecosystem: Host-associated > Arthropoda: Insects > Digestive system...
CACCAAAGCATCGCGTCCGTAATGCGATTCGGGATAAATAACGCCGCCATTTCCTTCTCCGCCGATAACCGCTTTGGTTTCTTTCATTTTTTCAACTACGTTTACTTCTCCAACAGCGGCGGCAGTATAAGTCTTTCCATATTTGGCGGTTACATCTCTCAATGCTCTGGTCGAACTCAGGTTGGAAACCGTATTCCCCGGCGTATGCTGCAATACATAATCAGCCACCGAAACCAATGTGTATTCTTCTCCGAACATTTCGCCTTTTTCGGTAATGATTGCCAATCGATCTACATCCGGATCAACTACAAAACCAACATCAGCTTTTTCCTTTTTTACAACTTGGGCAATTTCCGTTAAATGTTCGGGAAGAGGTTCGGGATTGTGTGCGAAAATACCGGTCGGTTCGGCATTTAAAGCGATAATATCTTTCACACCCAGCGCTTTAAACAATGCCGGAAGCGCAATGCCTCCTACTGAATTGACGGCATCAAAAGCCACTTTAAAACCGGCTTTCCGGATAGCGTTCACATCTACCAATTTTAGCGCCAGAACCTTTTCTATATGTTTTTGCGTATAAGAATCATCCTTCCTGATTTTCCCCAACTTATCCACGTCAGCAAAAATAAAGGATTCTTTTTCCGCTATTTTCAGAATTTCGTTGCCTTCGGCAGCATTGAGGAATTCGCCTTTTTCGTTCAGCAACTTCAAAGCGTTCCATTGTTTGGGATTGTGCGAGGCAGTCAGTATAATTCCCCCAGCGGCTTTTTCCATTGTTACGGCAAGTTCGGTGGTTGGCGTAGTCGCTAAACCGATGTCTGTTACGTCAAAACCTATTCCGTTTAATGTTCCGGTAACTAATTGCTTAACCATTTCTCCTGAAATGCGTGCATCACGGCCAACTACTATGATATTGGAAACGGGATTTTTAGAACGAATCAAAGTGGCATAAGCAGCTGTAAATTTAACAACGTCGAGAGGAGATAAACCTTCGCCGGCAATTCCTCCAATGGTTCCGCGAATACCGGAAATAGATTTTATAAGGGGCATAAAAACAAATGATTAATAGAAATTAGTATATGTTACACCTTTATAAAATACAGGGTTAATATTACTGTTATCATCGTATGAACCCAGCGATGACGGAATAATCAAATCAACCGTAGCCCGTTCTCCTACATACATCAATGGAATTACCCAACCGACACAAACCAAAGAACCGCTGCCGCTGTAACTTTGTTGTAACCCGTATATAAAAGAGAAGGGATTAATCAATCCGCTGCCTGTCCACCTTGAAATTGAAGTATCTGATACGGCAATATCGTGCCTGTATTCGAAACGAACCGTAACTTCATCAACTAAAGGGGTTACCCGACGTCCGTTTCCTGAATCTACTACGTGAATATACAAACCGTCGGACGTTTTGAAAAACTCTTTTTCCTTAAATTTTCCATCTTTAGGATAATCGTTCAGAACTACCAAATCATTTCTATCAATATACCGGCTGATTGCTCGTTTTTCATCCTGCAATTTTTCCTGCAAACTTTTCGATTTATTACACGAACCGGCGCTCATCAAATAAATGAGTAAAATAATTGACGATATTACGAAAATCGAAGTTTTTTTCATGTTTTATAATTTTGTTGCAAAGATAAGCCAAATTATTATTTTTTTTATTCCGTACACCCTTATAAATTCTTAATTTATACCAATAAATGCTTATAAGCAGGCAATGCGTCTTCAAATTTTTTAACGGCGTCTTCCAATTTTCCGTAAAACTCGCCGCCGGAAGCGTTTAAATGACCTCCGCCGCCATAAACTTCAGTTGCAAATTGATTGCTTGGGAAATTTCCTTTTGAGCGTAATGATATTCGAATTACATCTTTATCTTCCCTGATAAATGCCGAAAAAACCACGCTTCCAATGGATAGAGGAATGTTTACAAAACCTTCCGTATCACCCCGCTCCGGATTAAATCTTAAATGTTCTTCTTCAGACAGAACGATTAAAGCAGTCTTGTATTCGCGGAGTATTTTCATTTTTTCACTCAATACATATCCTTGCAAGCGCACCCGACCTTCGTTATATTGATTGTATATCTTGGAATATATGGCGTCTTTGTCTATTCCTTTTTGAAGTAATTCACTGATAATATAGTAGATATAAGAACTGTTCGAGTTAAATGTAAAGCCTCCCGTATCGGTCATCATTCCTGTGTAAATACATTCCGCGCAAGGTTCGTTAACGTATTCATACATCCCCATACGGCATATAAACCGGAAAATCAATTCGCTTGTTGAGGATATTTCAGGATGAGAAATGGTCACATCGGCAAATTGTTCTGGAGCTAAATGATGATCAATCAATATTTTTTTTGCTTTCGATTCCCGAACAGGCTTTTCCAATTGAGCTATTCTTCTTAATGTATTGAAATCTAAACAGAATATCAAGTCGGCTTCTGCAATGGCTATTTCGGAATTTCTTTTTTTCCATTCGGCATTAATCACACTTTTCGAACCGGGCATCCAATGCAGAAAAGCCGGATAATCATTCGGTATAACTACTTGCACTTCTTTTCCCAATTCCATCATAAAATGATATAAACCCAAAGATGCACCTATCCCATCGCCGTCCGGCGCCAAATGAGTAACTATGACGATTTTATCATATTTCAGAACTAATTTTTTCGCTTTCTGTATGTTATCTTCAGTAATAACTTTATTTAGCATTTTTTAATATAAATGATTTTTAGAACTTGCAAAGGTAGTAAAATACTTGAAACAGTACGCAAACTAACAGTAAATAAAAATAATATATTCGCTTTTTTATCATCAATAAAGCAAGAAAAACGATATAAAGCGCTGTGCAAATGGCGTCTATCTCACTTAGAAAAATCCCATCAATCAGGCTGTTGGGAATGGCTTCTATTTTCTCCAATCCTGAAATGAACCAGTTCAAAGATTTGTTAAGCGGATACATCAACCAAGAATGATTTCCAAGCAAAAAATGCAATAACAAAGATACCGGCAACAAACCCATAAGGACAGCTGTCATAGGGATGGCAAATAAGTTGGTAAATAAAAAAAAGATTGGAAATTGGTGAAAATAATACATGCTCAAGGGAGCCGTACCTAATTGGGCGGAAATGGAAACACAAGTCAATTCCCAGATATACTGAATAATTGGATTCCGGGATTTGTACAGAATCACTAAATACGGATTAATCAATAAAATAGCCAGTACAGCCAAAAAACTTAATTGGAATCCAACATCGAAGATGTTGAAAGGATTGTACAACAACATAAAAAAAGCCGCTGCTCCTACGGTGTTAATAGTGAATGATTTGAATAAAAAAGCGTTTCCAAAGCCCCACAGACTGATCATCACCGCCGCCCGGATTACCGGAGGCTCCATGCCCGTCAGGAAAACAAAAACCCACATCAAAGGAAGAATGATTGCCTGCCTTGCGCTTCTTCCTTTTTTACTGTTTCCCAGAAATGACAGAAGAAAATACATGATGCCATATATAATTGAAAAATGCAAACCGCTTATAGATAAAATATGCGAAGTACCTGTCGCTGCAAAAGTCTGTCGAACGTCTTTATCCAAATGTTGAGTATAACCAAGTAATAACGCTGCGCCTACTTCAAAAGATTTTTCATCCGGAATGATTTCCCGTAAATGATTCAACAAGATACGCCTGTATTTCAAGGCCTCAAAGCGAAGGTTAAATCTCTGTTTTTCGGGATTGTTCCACTTTTCCCACCGGTTTTTATAGATAAAAGCCCGAGCCGAAATTCCTTCTTTCCGAAGAAACATCTGCTCGACTTTTTCAAATTTAGCGCTGATTATCAGCCAATCTGCGGGAAGTAATTGCAATGATAAACTATCTATTGGAATGTAAATCAAAGCTTTTTGTCCTTCAACGTTTACAGGAAACATCAAAGTTTTAGGTTTTTTTACCGGTTCGTCAAGAATTTGGACACGATATATTTTTTCTTCCACATCTTCATTCCATTCCGAAGTATTCCAAACATGCCGGCTCAAAATTCCTGCCGATGAGAAACACAGTAAAAACAATCCGAAACCAAACAACCATCGCCACCGGTAAGATCGAACAATTAAAGGGAAAAAGGACACTCCTAACAACAACAAAGAAAAAATACCGGAAAAAATATTCATCGGATACAAATCCCAATACGTTTGAACGATAATTCCGGCAATAAAAAACAGGGACAAACGCAAAAAAATTGCTTGATGCAAGATTTTGGTCATAAATTTTTGATTTTAAATTTGATCGTCATTAAATACGAGTGCACTTTCGGTTTTTGCACGTCATTGCGAGCGGAGCGAAGCAATCCAGTATTGTTTATTTTTTGGATTGCTTCGGGCTTCGCCCTCGCAATGACGTTTGCTATTTAAATATCATGTTTAAATTTTTTTATCATTTCCAAAGGATTATCAGCATGAAATATCGAATTTCCGGCTACTAAAACGTCTGTTCCGGCTTCAACCATGCTTCTTCCTGTTTCCAAATCAATTCCCCCATCCACTTCAATCAGGGTTTTTAAGCCTCTTGAAGTAATCATCTCTTTCAATCGCCGGGCTTTGTCTATCGAACGAGTAATAAATGATTGTCCTCCAAAACCGGGATTAACCGACATAATCAACACCATATCAATATCATCCAGAATATCGGACAATAACTCGACAGGCGTATGGGGATTCAAAACAACGCAAGGTTTCATACCGGCTTCCTTGATTTTCATAACAACTCCGTGAAGATGCGGACACGCTTCATAATGCACCCCCAGACTCATCACTCCTAAATCTCGAAAAAACGGAATAAATTTTTCCGGCTCGACAATCATTAAATGAACATCCAAAGGTTTGGTTACAATTTGAGCCAATTGCTCTATCACCGGGAAACCAAGCGAGATATTCGGAACGAAAACCCCATCCATCACATCCAAATGAAGCCAGTCCGCCTCGCTGCGGTTCACCATTTCTATATCCTCCTTCAAACGCAGGAAATTAGCGGATAATAAAGAAGGCGCTAATATACACGACATAATTATTCAAATTTTTTTAGCAAAGATAAAAACATATTTTTGAAAACACAAATTGAATTTTGGGGTTTTCACAGAAATAATAACTGCACCAATATATAAACCGGCAACAGCAAGATAAGCGAAAATTTCAACATATAAGTAAAAAATCCGGGCATTTTCACACCGCTTTCTTCAGCAATTGATTTTACCATAAAATTGGGCCCATTGCCAATGTAAGTCAAAGCTCCAAAAAATACGGCGCTTACGGAAATGCTTTTAAGTACAATTTCGGAAATTCCGGCAACCAAAGGCGGAACGGACTGTAAACCTTGTGCTACGCTATGAAATGCCATAGCGGTAGGCGCATTGTCCAAAAATGAACTCAAAATGCCGGTAGCATAATAAAAATGAGATGGAGTATGCAAACCTAAATTTTCGGCGTTTTGATTGAGGAAAAGCAAAACAGGAGTCATCGTTGCAAAAATACCTAAGAAAACCGCCGCTACTTCGAGTATGGGTGTCCAAGTGAATTTATTCGACATACGCACTTTCTTTTTTGTAAAAAATATAGAAGCCGCAGCCATGAACAACAAAACTATTTCACGCAGAAATTTCAACCACACCGGCGCATGTGCATCACTCATCGAAGAAATAAATCCGGAATTAACGAATGTTACCGATAAGATAACGCCTGCCAGAAAGAGGAAATTCACGCTTCCAGAAATACGCAAGGGAATTATCTCGCGTTCGTCGGCAGTAATATCTTTTGGATCTTCTTTCCTGAAAAAAAACATGTCTGTTATAAAATAAAGACTTAGTAAAATTACTCCAACAAACAACCATTCGGGAAATAAGTTTAAAAACCACGTAAAACTCGCTCCGCGCAAGTAAAGCAAAAACAAGGGCGGGTCACCCACAGGCGTTAAAAGTCCTCCGCAATTGGCAACTGTAGCGATGAAAAACAGCACGGTGTGCATCTTGAATTTACGTTGGGAATTAGTGGCGAGTACAGGTCGAATAAGCAGCATAGCCGCACCTGTCGTACCCATCAACGATGCCAGAACATAACCGACGGAAAGAAATATTGTATTTACCGCAGGAGTCGCCCTTATGTCGCCTTCAAGATGTATGCCGCCGGTAACAACAAACAATGTACCTAAAAGAATAATAAACGGAATGTAGTCGAATAAAATCTGATGTTCGAGTTTTTCAATGATTCCGTTTGATAGCATAAAAATAAAAACAGGAACGCTAAGCGCCAACGAAACAATTAATTTATTCCGGTTGCTCTCCCATAAATATTTCGCAAACAGAGGCGCCAAAGCAATTACAAACAACTGCACGACAAACGGCATCAGAATCCAAACAGGAATCATTTCTATGTTTTGCATCAGAATGTTCATTTTTTAAGGAGGCAAAATTAATTATTTTTTTAGACTAAGCAATTTTCATACTCGTTCCAAAATTCTTTGTACCTTTGCAAATCACAAATTTCTATAGGATAATGATCGATTATCAAACTGCCGATTTGGCAATAATAGGCGGTGGTCCGGCAGGATACACAGCCGCAGAATTAGCCGGGAAAAACGGGCTGAAAACTATTCTTTTTGAAAAAAACAATCTGGGTGGTGTTTGTCTGAATGAAGGCTGTATTCCAACAAAGACTTTACTTTATTCCGCTAAAGTTTATCAGACCGCTAAAGATGCGGCAAAATATGCCGTCTCTTGCGAAAATGTTTCTTTTGATTTGCCCAAAATGATTGCACGCAAGACCAAAATAGTACGCAAATTAGTTGCAGGTATCAGGGCCAAAATGAATGAAGCGGGAGTAGAAGTTATTCAGGGAGAAGCAAAAATTGGTACTGTCATGGCGGGCTTGACCCGCCATCCCCTGTCAATAGAGTGTAATGGACAGATTTATCCGGCAAATAAATTATTGCTTTGCACAGGTTCGGAAACCGTTATCCCGCCTATCACCGGATTAAAGGATACAGATTTTTGGACAAGCCGCGAAGCTTTGGAAAATAAAGAAGTCCCTGAATCATTGCTGATTGTTGGCGGAGGGGTTATCGGCATTGAGTTTGCCTCCTTTTTCAGTACGTTGGGAACCAAAGTGACAGTCGTTGAAATGCTGGATGAAATCCTGACAGGCATGGATAGGGAATTATCGGCGCTTTTGAGGAACGAATTAACAAAGAAAGGAATTGAATTTTATCTAAACGCTAAAGTTGTTTCGGTAAATAATCATCAGGTAGAAATAGAAAAAGCGAGTGAAAAAAGCATTTTAGAAGCTTCCAAAATACTGTTGAGCGTAGGACGCAAACCAATATTGACAGGCTTTGGACTTGAATCATTGGACTTGGAAATGTTCGGTAACGGATTGAAAGTCAATGAATATATGCAAACATCCCATCCGGATATTTATGCTTGCGGCGACATTACCGGATTTTCTCTTTTGGCGCATACTGCCGTACGGGAAGCCGAAGTTGCAGTCGGACACATGCTTGGAAGAGAAAATAAAATGTCTTATAAAGCCATTCCAGGAGTAGTTTACACCAATCCCGAAATTGCCGGGGTTGGTAAAACAGAAGAAGTCCTTAAAACCGAAAAAGTTGCGTACACTGTTAAGCAACTTCCCATGACCTATTCAGGACGTTTTGTAGCTGAAAACGAACAGGTAAACGGAGTCTGCAAAATTCTTGAAAGTGCAGACGGTAGCATCCTCGGCGTTCACATTTTGGGAAATCCGGCTTCGGAAATAATTATTCTTGCAGGGATTGCTATCGAAAAAGATTTAAAGGCCAACGATTTAAAAGCGATGATTTTCCCGCATCCTACGGTTGGAGAGATTATTAAGGAAACGTTGTAAAAGATTTAGATTGCCTCAAAAGCGCACTGTCATTGCGGGCTTGACCCGCAATCCTCTGATAATCAGTATTCAATTTTCAGGAGATGGCGGGTCAAGCCCGCCATGACAGGCTTTTAGGACAGTCGGTTTCTACAAACTATCTCCAAAATCCGCTTTATATTTAGCGATTAATTTTTGTGGCCAATCTGACACCGGCTCTAATCCTCCCATAAAGAAACGCAATACCGGCGGCTCGTAAACAAACCGCAATCCGCCAATCAGTTGCCGGTTGTCATGCAACCATTTCAAGCGGTCGATAACGTACATAATTTGAGAAAGTGTAAATACCCGGCGCGGAACAGCCAGACGCAATAATTCCATATCGGCGTATGTTTCGTTTCCGTTTTCGTCTCGCTGATTGGAAATCGAACCGCGTTCCATACCCCGAACTCCTGAAATCAGGAAGAAAGCAGCCGCTAAAGCTCCTGCGGGATACTGGGTCTGCGGAATATGCGAGCAGAAATTCATCGCATCCACATGCGCCCCTAATACGCCTGCCGGAGTAACCACAGGAACGCCTTTTCCAACCAAAGTATTTACTAAATAGGAAATAAATTTGGGACTTTGGCTAATCATCGCTTCATCCAATGTTTCATACAAACCGACCGCCATCGCTTCAATTTCCCGGACAGAAATTCCGCCATACGTCAAAAATCCTTCATACAAAGGAACTAAAGCTTCTAAATCGTGGTAAACTTTCGAATCGCTTGTACAAATACCTCCTCCGCGTGATGAACTTAACTTGCGTGCAGAAAAATAGACGATATCCGCCATGCCGGTCATTAAACCGATGACTTCTCCCATCGATGAATTTTTAAATTCCGGCTCGCGTTCCAAAATCAAATAGGCATTTTCGCCTATCAAACTTGCGTCCAATACAATACGAATGCCGTATTTGTCGGCTATCTTTCTTACTTCCCGCATATTTTGAAGAGAGAACGGTTGTCCGCCAATCAAGTTGGTTGATGCTTCCATACGGATAAAAGGAATGTTTTCCACACCGGTTTCCTGAATGACTTTGTCCAATTTTTCTACATTCATATTACCTTTGAACGGATGTGAAGAATTGATTTTATATGCTTCATCGTAAAGCAATTCCACTATACGTCCGCCATATTGTGTAATATGCGCTAAAGCGGTAGTAAAGTGGTAGTTCATAGGGATAAGGTCTCCTTTTTTCTTAATGTAAGCGTTGGCAAGGATATTTTCCGCCGCACGTCCTTGGTGAACAGGCAAAAAATACTCTTTCTTTAAAACGTCTTGAGAAGCCTTAAGCAATCGGTCAAAACTTTGCGAGCCCGCATAAGCATCGTCTGCATGCATCATCGAAGCTAATTGCATGTCGCTCATGGCATTTGTCCCGCTATCGGTCAACATATCCAGAAACACATCTTTCGTACTCAGACGAAATGTATTATATCCGCCCTCATTTAAGGCTTCCAAACGACGTTCAATCGGAACGAAGTTTAATTTTTGTACTATACGCACTTTGTGCAATTCCAAAGGAATCTCTTCCCCGCTGTAAAACTTAATTTTAGCAACACCTTCTCTACTCATTTGATAATTTTTTTTCTTTTGTTAACAATATTATTTTTTAAAACTTAAGGTGCAAAGATATTCAAAATTATTGTTTTTTTAATAATTGTTTATAAAAATTTGCATGAATCAGCTATTTTTTCTAACATTGTGCCTTCAAACATAAAGTTATGATTGGCACATTGGTTAATACAGGCGCAGTGATTGTAGGAAGCAGCATTGGTTTGATATTCAAAAAAAACTTACCGGAAAAGTATCAAACAATTTATTTTCAGGTAGTTGGATTATTTACTATGCTATATGGGATTACGATGGCGATTGCCATGTCGTCGCCGTTATTAGTTATTTTAAGTCTTGTCGTTGGAGGAATTCTCGGCGTAAGGTTGCAATTGGAAAAACGTGCCGAGCAATTGGGCGATTATATTCAACAGAAAATACGGATAAAAAATGATCGGTTTACCGAAGGATTAACTACCGCCTTTCTGCTTTTTTGCGTAGGTTCGATGACTATTCTCGGCGCAATTCAGGAAGGTCTTTCCGGGAAAACATCCGATATTCTGCTTACCAAATCGATCTTAGATTTTTTCTCATCCATTATGTTGGCTTCGGCATTAGGTACCGGCGTTCTTTTTTCCGCCGCCCCGTTGCTTCTGTTTCAAGGAGGTATCACCTTGTTAGCTTCGATTGCAGGGAAGGATATTCCACCCAAAATTGTGTCTGAATTGACAGTTGTCGGCGGAATCCTTTTAATCGGCTTAGGCTTTAATTTATTAAAAATAAAAAAGATAGAAATTATGAATATGTTGCCTGCCTTGGTTTTTATCTGTATTTTTATCTGGCTGCAACTTCGGTTTTTTTGATAGTTAAAAAGAGGAATGCCAATATAAAATATATGTAGGGGCATAAATTTTGAATTTTTGGTGAAGATTAGTATATTTGCAAACGAATTAATTAAAACGAGAGAAATATGGAAGTCACATTAGGTACACATTACAATGAGTTTGTGACAAATGCTGTAAAGTCTGGGAAATACAGTTCGACAAACGATGTTGTCCGCAAAGCTATTCTTTTGCTCGAAATAGAAGAAGAAAGATGCAATAAGTTGCGTAATGAATTGATTGAAGGAGAAATATCGCCGATGATATACGATTTTAATTCACAAGTTTTCTTGAAACAAATTCATGAAAAATACTTATGAAACAATACATCATCAGCAAAAAAGCAACCGAAGACCTTGACAAAATATGGCGATATACTTATTTTCAATGGTCGGAAAAGCAAGCCGACAAATATTATAATCTGTTGATTGAAAAGATAACATTCATAGTGCAAAATGCAACTGTTGGTCACAAAATAGATGATTTAAAAAAGGGTTACAGATGTTTTCCGGTGGAATCTCACAATATTTTCTACAAAATTTCAAAAGACGACATAATAACAATTATCAGAATACTTCATCAACAAATGGATTTTCCCAATCGGCTGAAAGAATGAGGTGCAAAAAAACCTCAATAGATTCTCTGTGATAAATCCGACATTTGCAACTTTATTACATAAGTATGGATGAAACTGTAAAAAAACATTTTGATAGCGATTGATGAATATCCTATTATTGCAAAATAAATATATGCCATTTTGTCATTAACATAGAAATGGCACACCTTTTGTCTATTCATTCCCAAATTACATTGATAATAATTAAAAAAACATATTAAAATCATGGGAAAAATAATTGGAATAGATTTAGGAACGACAAACTCTTGCGTGGCTGTTATGGAAGGAAACAAGCCGGTTGTTATTCCTAACAGCGAAGGTAAAATGACAACTCCTTCTATTGTAGCATTTGTTGATAACGGCGAACGGAAAGTGGGCGATCCTGCAAAACGGCAGGCGATTACCAATCCGTCTAAAACCATATTTTCCATCAAAAGATTTATGGGCGAAACGTTTGATCAAGTGTCTAAAGAAATTGCGCGTGTTCCGTACAAAGTAGCGCGCGGCGATAATAACACGCCGAGAATTGATATTGACGGCCGGCTTTATTCCCCTCAGGAAATTTCAGCGATGATTCTTCAAAAAATG
>Ga0209629_10003217_pt1 | contig 11575 bp, 13 predicted proteins | sample TergutCu122P5_FD_187286 | JGI IMG/M metagenome (GOLD analysis project Ga0209629, IMG submission 187286) | Cubitermes ugandensis P5 segment gut microbial communities from Kakamega Forest, Kenya - Cu122 P5 (SPAdes) (version 2) | ecosystem: Host-associated > Arthropoda: Insects > Digestive system...
CTTCAAATCCTTTATCGAAAGGTAAAATGTCGTCAAAGTTTACGTTTGATACGCAAATGGCTTCGCGCCCCCATCCGGCTGAACGGTAAATTAGAGAAACGCAGAAAAGGAGTACCCCAAGGGTCGCCCTTAAGTCCGATTCTTTCCAATATCATGTTGGACGAGTTAGATAAAGAGCTTACCCGAATGGGAGTTAAGTATGTCCGTTATGCAGACGATTTCAGTATCTACTGTCGGAAAGAGAGTGAGGCGGAGGAAGTGCAGAAGCAAATCTACAAGTTCTTGAAAGAAAAACTTCACCTTCCTGTAAACGAAGAGAAAAGCGGCATCCGCACACCCGAAGAGTTCACGATATTGGGATACAATTTCGAGCGCTCGAAGGATGAAAGCGAAAGCAACGATTATCATCTGACTGTAGGGAAGAAAAGTTGGAAGACCCTAAAGGAAAAGCTGAGGGAAGTCACCCGCAAAACCATACCATACACGTTTGACTTGCGGATGACAAAGTTAAAAGAGATTCAGCGAGGCTGGGTACAATACTTCCGGTTAGCTGACATACTCTGGAAACTCAAAGACTTAGATGGATGGGTACGCAGCCGCATACGCTACTGCATATGGCATAATTGGAAGAAACCGATACGCAGATGTAAAAGTCTGATTCGTATGGGTATCGACCCTCAACGTGCCCGCCTGTGGAGTCATACTCGCATGGGCGGATGGGCTGTCTCCCGCAGTCCTATACTCAAAACTACAATCACGAATAAAAGACTTGCTCGACGTGGATACCAATCGATGACCACACTTTTTGAATCCATCGCTCCACATCTTAACGAACCGCTGTATACGAGACCCGTACGTACAGTGGTGTGAGAGGCTCTCCCTGCCGTGAGACCGGCAGGGCAGTCTACTCGATAAAATGTTTTGTACCTGACGGCACAAAAAAATAGAGGGATGTGCAATGTTTCTACCAATATTTTGTTCCTAACGGAACAGTTATTTGTTTCAGGCAATTTTCAACAACCTGATTTTTACCTGATTTTTCTACAAAACTACCTGAGTAACCATGAATTTTCCTCTTTCCGCCAACCTGATTACCTGATTCTTTCCGATATAAATCAGGTAATCAGGTTGGGGGTTGTGTGTATATTTACCTGTTACTTAGGTTGTTTTGTTGTTTATCAGGTGAAAATCAGGTTGTTATTTTACGTGTAAACCAATATGTCAAAGAGCGCTTGTTTCGATTGTTACCCCTTTACCCCTAACAGGGTTTCATTCTTGACTCCCCGCAGTGATTTTGTATTCGCTGAGATTAACCATGTTAGCCATCGTAACGCCACCGGTTTTAAATTCGGTTGCTTCTACGTGAATGGCTTGTGCTTGACCGCCGGTTTGAATGTATTTCAGCGTGAAACCATATTGGTTGTCAATCCAGAATGTACCGTCTCCGTCTGCATATTTGCAGGTATAGACAGTTGCCTTGCGACCGGCGACCGTTTCCGTTTTGTCGGTTTTCTTAAAGTCGCTTTGATTGACGAAAGAGAGGTGGAAATAAATCCATGCGTTTGTTTCCGTCAGGTCGGGAAAGGTCATGGACGGATCGTAGGGATACGATTCGCCTGTCTTTTTTGCCGGGTCTAACATGTACATTTTTTTGCCGGCAACATCCACTAAAAAGATTTGACTTTCGTCATCGACTGTCATCGAAGTAGCCCAGCCTTGTGCGCAGCGCGCCTGAAAAAGATGGTAAGTCGGCTGCCCTTCGCTTTCTACGTTATACGAAATCCGGTAATTTTTACCGAATGCCGCTTCTATTTCCTGTTTTGTTTTCGGCGTTCCGTCTCCGGCATTTGCCGGATCGTCCTTTTTGCAAGCGCCGAGATTTAACGTCAGCGCTGTCAATATTAAAAATAATTGTACTCGTTTCATAATGTTTAATTTTTAATTTTTTTAAATAAAAAAGCGTGTAAAGAGCGCTTTCCTATTTCTCAATCTACTCTACTGTGTCGGGAAGCGCATTATCTACCGAATCCGATGAAATTTTTTCGAGTTCTTTGGCAGCGTTTTCAAGTTGCGTTCCAAACATATTCGTTTGTTTCACAACTTCGCTGAATCCCGCATTCATTACCGCAGCCGACCATTGCGCCATGACAGCCATTATCTTTATTTTATCCATAGCTCCAACTTTCCCTGCTTGCAGAGCATCTGCGATGACTTTTAACGGCGCTTCTGTTTCCTTTTGAAGACTTTGCCAATCGGCTTCCGTCATTTTACCTTTGCTTTTTTCTAACTTTTCAGTCGATTTCTCTACCTGACCGATCGCGCTGTCTAAAGACGACCCGCCGCATCCAACCAATACCATTAATAGGACGCCTAATACAAATAAATTCTTTTTCATACGTTTATATCAATTATTAGTGATTGATTAATTAAAAGTAACTTTTTAACAAAATAGCAGAAAGCACCGCTCCGATAACCAACGCTACGACAATAGTTGCAATCAGACTTGCGACGAAATAGCCGGTGTTTTTTTCTGCCGGCGCTTTCATCATCGGTTGCATTCCGACATAGAGAATATACAATCCGTATAATCCTGCCAATCCTGCCAGTGGCGCCAATGCTGGAATTATATAAAGAATACCGGCAACAAGCATCGGCGTGTAGGAATAAGCCACCAATGAAAATGCCTGATCAAAGTCTTTCTTTGCGCCGAATGTGTCGGCAAGAAAGTTGATGACATACGCCGTCAGATAGATTCCGCCGACCATTGATATCCACAAACTTATCGCATGACGAATTCCCAATGAAATCGAATGGACGTGTACGCCCAAAAATGAATAACCAAACAGTCCGTAGCCGATAAAAGCGGCTATAGCGGGTATTAACGACAGAGGTAATACATACCCCATAAACACTTTTGCATGAGGCGCATGTTCACCTTCGATAACCGCCCATTCCTTTTTCGGGGCAGTCAAAATTTCTTTTACTCTTGTTATCATATTAATTTACAATTTAAAGATTTAAAAATTTAAAGATTCAATTCTTAACTCATAACTCATAATTCATAACTCTTAACTCTTACTTCATTTCCGCCAATTCCATACTGCTTTGCAGTTTATCTTTAGCATCGTAGGATTCCGTTTTCACGGTGCCAACGCCGGGAGCATACCAGGAAACCGAACGACCGGTAGAAGTTTTTCCCAACACGGTAGTGGTAACGGTTTGAGTGATTTTATGACACTTGAACGTTCCTGCTGGAACAGTTACATCTTCAATTGCCAGACATTTGCCGTCGGTCATTTTCATGGTCGTTTTCATTTTCATAATCCCCATATCCAAGGACATTGTTACGTCTGCATCCTTGAGCGCTTGCCCTGGTTGCAGGTCGTTCGGCAATTCCATCGGCATTCCGGTGATTTCGGCTTTAATTCCGGTTTTTTGATTTTGCATACCGGCGAACATTTGGTTCATGTCCAAAATCATTATTCCGTTTTTGATTATTACCTTAAAAGGCATTTCTACCGGCGGGTTTGCCGATTTCCGGTTTTTATCCAACATTTCCGAGACGTAAGAAATAGTCATGTCATTTCCCGAGCCTTCCACGTTTTTGATGGTTTGTTTCGTGAAACCTTCCGTTTTTCCGGAACCGTTTTTCCGTTCATAGAGTAACACCATTCCCGCTTTGGTAGGGAAAAAAGCATTTTGCGCATACGCTCCGATTGTGGAAGCGAACATCAGGATTGTCATCCAAACACCGAATCTTAAAAAAGATGTTTTCATTTTGTTTAATATTAAATTGTTATACATTTGAGAAATAAAATATCTCGTTTTGACGGAACAAAGATACGGTATAAAAAAGAGTGGGTGTTACCCCCCAAAGGGGGTATTTTTCATGCGAGGGGTAAAAAACCCTCTTTGGGGGGTATTTTTATTGGATAAATATACTACTTTTGTATTTGTAATGGATTAAAGATAAAAAATAATCATGAAACCGGGATATAATTTTCGCCTTTCGCCTTTTACCTCAAAAAAAGAGAGTGGAACTTTCCACCCTCTTTCTTCGAGATTCATTTTTTCCTCATTGCTGGATTTTTGACAGCGGGCGCTTTCACCTGCTGTTTAGCAATGGATGCCCCCTTGTCCTTGATAGGAGCTTTTGGGGGAATTGGCACTTTTGGTTGAGTTGTTACCGGCATAAATCTTTTTTTTAATAATTAAACTTATCGCATCAAAGGTATGAACAATTTTATTCAAAACAAAAAATATTTTTACAAAAAAATTAAATTTCCGATTCTCACCGGTATTCTTTTTCTATCTGTCGGCTTGCATGCACAATATGGGGAAAAAACTGTCGATTCGCTGAAGGCGGTTCTTTGTAAACCAACTGTAACAGACAATGAATTATTTTACATTTATGAAAAACTGACGGATGCTTACGTGACAACAAATACTGAAAAATCATTGGACTATGCAAGGATGGGTATCCGCCTTGCTGAGAAAAAGAATGATTTATACCAGATTGCCAATTTTTACTACAATACGGGGATTGCTTATTTATATGCGGGCAGACAGGATTCTGCCGGATATTTTTATAAACAGGCATTGGACGTGCAGAAACAGGCAATGAAAGACGAATCGTATGACCCCCAAAAAATAGATTACCTGCAAATGTTTCTGTTTAAGGCTGTCGGGATGATAGATGCAACATCCGGAAAATATGATTCGTCTTTAGATAATTATTTTAATGCGCTGGCATTAGCTGAAAAAATGAAAAATTACAAAGAAATAATATTGATAAATGGTAGAATAGCAACGATATACTATGGAATGTCTAATTTTCAACAGGCAGAAGCGTATTATTTAAAGGGAGAACAACTTTGTCGCAAGGCGAACGATTCAATAGGTCTTGTAGATGCTTACCGGGGATTATGCAGTATTTTTCTGGAAAAAAAAGAGTATTCAGAAGCATTAAGTTATGGTGAAAAATCGTACCGGATTCTATCCGCTTTGCCGAATGTTTCGCCGGATGTGATGATGAATGTCAACCAACAATTGACCGACGTATGGCTACAGATTCCTGATTACGACAAAGCGATGGAATATGCAAAAAAAACAGTTGAATACGCCAACCAAACAGGCAGTTCTTCGTATATGGCTACTGCGCTGTATATGCTTTCTTCCTGCTATCTGAAACAGGGAAAATACAGGGAATCGGAAGAAACGGCTTTTCAGGCGCTGGCGACCGATTCCACTAATGTTTATATCAATTTCGTTCTGTACGGAAACATAGCGCAAGCCAATATCTGGTTGGGAAATCACGCCAAAGGCATCGAATATTTCAGAAAAACAACAAATGCTATTCGTGCGTATTCCAATAAAAACTTCCAATCGTCTCTTTCGGAAATGGAAGTGAAATACGAAACTGAAAAGAAAGAACTTAAAATTGCGGCTTTGGGAAAAGAAAAACGATTGATAACCGGATTGAGTATTGCCGGAGGCGCTATCTTGCTTCTGGCATTGGCAACTTTCATTCTCCTTTGGCGATGGATGGTACAAAAAAAGCGGGTCGCGGAAAAGCAGCAACAACTTGCCGAGCAACAAATAAAACAACTTGAACAGGAAAAACAATTGGTCGCCACGCAAGCCGTTCTCGACGGCGAAACTCAAGAACGCACCCGCCTTGCCCGCGACCTCCACGACGGATTGGGCAGTATGCTGACCGGCGTAAAGATGAAATTGCTGGAAATGAAAAAAGGGGTGAAGTTGGAACATCAAGATTTGGAACGTTTTGACAAGGCTTTGGGACTGCTCGATAATTCCGTGCAAGAGATGCGCAGGGTAGCGCACCACCTGATGCCCGTCTCTCTCAGTCGCTTCGGATTGAAACCGGCAGTGAACGATTTTTGCCGGAGTTTTACGCCAACGGTTGTTTTTAATTATTTTGGCGATGAAACACGCCTCGATTCGATGATGGAGGTCGTCATCTACCGCAGCATCCATGAGTTGGTAAACAATGCAATTAAATACTCCGGCGCATCGCAGATTCTGGTGCAAATCATGCAGGAACCTAACCGCATCGCTTTCACTGTTCAGGACGATGGCTGCGGCTTCGACCCTTCGGTAGAAACGCAAGGAACCGGACTTCAAAATATCCGCAACCGCATCGCCTCATTCGGCGGCAACATCCAAATCGATTCCAAAGCGGGCGAAGGAACGGAAGTGAATGGAGAATTGAGAATTGAAAGTTGAGAGTTGAGAGTATGGAAAAAATAATATACCTTTGCCGATTATTCTATCATAACAAACATGAATTTAGAATCGCTCGTCAGAAAAAATATATTTAATTTGAAGCCGTATTCTTGTGCAAGAGATGAATTTAAAGGCGAGGCTTCTGCCTATCTCGACGCTAATGAAAGTCCGTATAATCTGAATTACAACCGTTATCCCGACCCTTTACAGGAACGGTTGAAAGAAAAGATTTCCCAGATAAAAAAAATAACTCCGGCAAGGATTTTTCTCGGTAACGGCAGCGATGAAGCCATCGACCTGATTTTTCGTATCTTCTGCGAACCGGCAGTGGACAATGTTGTTGCTATTGAACCAACTTATGGCATGTATAAAGTTTCCGCCGATATCAATCATGTGGAATACCGGAAAGTCTTGTTGGATGAAAATTTCCAACCGGATGCGGAACAATTGCTTGCCGCCGCTGACAAGCGCACCAAAGTGATTTTCCTTTGTTCGCCCAATAATCCATCTGGCAATCTGTTGAACCGTTTGGAAATGCGGAAAGTAGTAGAAGGTTTTCCGGGAATAGTGATAATTGATGAAGCCTATATCGACTTTTCAAGCGAACCGTCGTGGCTGACCGACTTGGATAAATATCCGAATCTCATCGTTTTGCATACTTTTTCAAAAGCATGGGGATTGGCTTCTTTGCGCTGTGGAATGGCTTTCGCTTCGGAAGAAATTATCGCCCTGTTCAATAAAGTGAAATATCCATACAACCTCAGCGCATTGGTACAACAAGCTGTTCTTGAGCAATTAAGCGCCGGAGATACATTCAAAGCCGAATGGACAAATCAAATTTTGAAAGAACGCGAACCTTTGGCAGCAGCTTTGAAAATGCTTCCACTGGTGGAAAAAATCTATCCTTCCGATGCCAATTTCTTATTAGTGAAAGTAAACGACGCCAACGGAATATACAAAAAATTAGTCGAGAAAGGCGTCATCGTTCGCAATCGAAATTCCGTTACACTTTGCGGCAATTGTTTAAGGATTACTGTTGGAACCAAAAAAGAAAATAGTTTATTAATCAATTCTTTAAAAATGTTAAAATTATAAAAGGCTATCGCCTTTACGCTTTATCAATCGCCTCTACCCGGCATTGATGTCTTCCGCCATCGAAAGGCGTATTGAGAAAAATGTCAACTATTTTCTCGGCTAAATCTAAAGAAACAAATCGTCCGGGAAGCGTGAGGACGTTGGCGTCATTGTGCGCGCGGGCTAAGCGGGCAATATCTTCACACCAGCACAGCGCCGCCCGAATGCCTTGATGTTTATTTAAGGTCATGCTGATTCCGTTTCCGGTACTGCAAACGGCAATTCCTTTTTGGACTTCTCCCTGTTCGACTGCCTCTGCCAATCGATGCCCGAAAATCGCATAGTTAGCGCTTTCGGTAGAATACGTTCCGAAATCTACGTATGGTATTTTTTTACCATCCAATAGATTACGGATATATTCCTTTACTTCGTATCCTGCGTGGTCGGAAGCGAGTCCGATTTTCGGACAGGACGCTGGCTGCTGATTATTTTGCTTTGTTTCCATAACTTTTAAGAGGTGAAAGGTGAAAGGTAAAAGGTGAAAAATCCTTTTACCCTTTACCTTTTACCTTTCACCCTTTACCTGATTTATTTATTAAATTTTCTATTTCGGTAATAAATTCTTTGGCAGGTTCAACAAGAGAGAGTATTTCGTCTTCCGTAAATTCTATAAAATCATCATAATCGCCTGATTGCCTCATTTCTAAAACTCTTCTGTAAAATTTATTTTGTTCTTTGCTTATCAATCCAACAGAAACAAAATGCTCACCAAGCAAACTAAAAACTCCATGATGGGTTTTTGTTGTATATCCATTTTTAATAAGTAATGCACTCACCGCATAAAAACAAGCATAATACAAACGGTTTGCTGCTGCATACCAGCAACGATTTTTCACATTGCTAACTGCTTCTGCTAATGTTTTATTTGCTCTTTCTAATTTGTATTTTACCAAAGACTCCCGTTCGCTTTTATTCAATGTCATAATATTTCAATTCCCTCTTTTTGAACATTTTTATAGAACGGTGTTGGTTTTCTTTTTTTCCAATCATTCTCTGTGTATATTTTAACACTAATATATGTTCTATATTTCAATCCCATTTCTGCAAACGGGTAACCATAAGTGTCCTCATCATCAAAAGTTTTTTTTTCTTTATTCAACAGCACCAGCAAATCCCAATCCGAATCGGGTCTCGCATCGCCACGCGCCTGAGAACCAAAAAGAATCACTTTTTCATTCGGTAATATTTGCCGTTTCAAAGTTTGTATTTCTTTGAGAATTTCCTGATTCATTTAATCTTTAATAAATCCACTACTTGTTTGTAAACATTTTCTGCCGTGAAGCCGAGTTTTTCGTCCAATACTTTATAAGGAGCCGAGAAACCAAACGATTCCATTCCCCAGACTTTACCTATGTCACCAACCAATCCCTGAAGCGTCACCGGAAGTCCTGCCGTCAAACCGAAGACTTTTTTACCCGGAATAATCACGGAATCTTGATAATCTTTCGGTTGAGAACGGAACAGCCCTTCGGACGGAACCGAAACAATCCGTACCTTTACGCCGTCTTTCCGCAACAGCGCCGCTCCTTCAACCAAAGTAGAAACTTCGGAACCTGAAGCCAGTAAAATAACGTCAGCATAACCATCACATTCAACCACGTAACCGCCTTTTGCGGATTGCAGCGCTTCTTCATACCGGTTGACTTTAGCCGGAAGGTCGGTGATATTCTGGCGGGAAAGAATCAAGCCGGTAGGCGTGTGCGTATTTTCCATCGCCAATTTCCATGCAACTGTGGTTTCCTGCACATCTGCCGGACGGAGTACCAGCATCGAATTATGTCCCTTATGATTTTTCAACTTTTCCATCAGGCGGATTTGCGCTTCCTGTTCGACCGGTTCGTGGGTAGGACCGTCTTCGCCTACGCGGAAAGCGTCGTGCGTCCAGATGAATTTAACGGGAACTTCCATGAGTGCAGCCATCCGCACTGCCGGTTTCATATAGTCGGAAAAGACGAAGAATGTTCCGCAAGCGGGGATAACGCCTCCGTAGAGCGCCATGCCGATGCACACGCAAGCCATTGTCAGTTCGGCAACGCCGGCTTGGAGGAATGCGCCGGAAAAATCGTCTTTGGTAATTGCCTTGGTTTGTTTCAAGAATCCGTCTGTTTTGTCGGAGTTGGATAAATCGGCGGAAGCTACAATCATATTTTCCACCTGCGATGCCAAAACTCCCAAAACCGTTGACGATGCTGCCCGCGTAGCCTGATTGGGTTTCTGCTGGATAGCCGTCCAATCGATATTCGGAACTTGTCCGGATAACCAGAACGACAATTTCTTTGCAACCTCCGGATGCGCTTTTGCCCAAGCCTCTTGTTCCGCTTTTTTCACGGCAACAATTTTCTTCAATTCATCTTTACGTTGAGCGTACAATTGTGCAACTTCGGGGAAGATTTGGAAAGGATTTTCCGGATTTCCGCCCAAGTTTTCAATGGACTTTTCAAAAGACGCTCCCGCTTCGCCTAACGGCATACCGTGGGTAGCGCATTTGTTTTCAAACGATTCGCCGTCGGCTTTGCGAGCGCCTTTCCCCATAATGGTTTTCCCAATGATTAAGGTAGGGGAGGCATCGTTCGTCTGCGCTTCGAGTAAGGCTTTTTCGATGGCTGCCGCATCGTTTCCGTTTATCTCAATGACTTTCCATCCCCATGCTTTGTATTTTGCGGCTGTATTTTCGTCCGTCACTTCCTTAGTGGTAGTAGAAAGTTGAATATCGTTGGAATCGTAAAACATAATCAGATTATTCAAACCCAAATGACCGGCAAGTCGTCCCGCTCCTTGCGAAATTTCTTCCTGAACGCCGCCATCAGAAATATAGGCGTAGATTTTTTGAGTCAGCGGACGTCCTGTCTTTGCTGCCAAGAATTTAGCGGCAATAGCTGCGCCAACGGCATAAGTATGTCCTTGTCCCAAAGGACCGGAAGTGTTTTCAATTCCGCGAGCAATATCTCGTTCCGGGTGCCCCGGCGTGACGCTTCCCCACTGACGGAATTGTTTCAGGTCGTCTAATGCAAATTTTCCTGCAAGGGTTAATACCGAATACAACATGGGCGACATGTGTCCGGGGTCTAAAAAGAATCGGTCTCGACCTTCCCACTCGGGATTTTCGGGATCGTAAATCAAAAATTTACTGTATAAAACATTGATAAAATCGGCGCCGCCCATCGCGCCTCCGGGATGTCCCGATTTGGCTTTTTCCACCATAGCAGCCGACAATATCCGAATGTTATCCGCCGCTTGATTCATAATTTGATTATTCATATTGATCAATAAAATAAACGATATGTTAAAATTTTGCTGCAAATTTAAGAAGATAATTTGAATTTTATAAAATATATCAGTAAATTTGTGGAAATTTTAATGTCGAGTGATACAAATGGAATTTCAAAGTTCTTAATTATAAAATTACAAACGCATGAACAAATTAGTTATTACTATCGGGCTGCTAACCCTTGGTTTATCCTGCTTTGCTCAGGATATTAAGTTGCCTGCGCCGCGCAAGACCGGTGGAAAGCCTTTAATGACTGCTTTGAATGAACGTCAAAGCAACAGGGATTTTTCAGATAAAGAATTGAGTCCTCAAATTTTATCTGATTTGTTATGGGCTGCCAACGGATTTAATCGTGCAGATAAACGAACAGCTCCTTCTTCGCAAAACCGGCAGGAAATCGACTTGTATGTTTTCATGAAATCCGGTACGTATTTCTACGACGCCAGAAATCAACAACTGATTCTGAAAGTGGCCGGGGATAATCGAGCAAAAAATGGATCGCAGCCCTTTGTAACGGTTGCTCCTGTCAATATTGCTTTTGTCGGTAATTTAGACAAAGCGTCCAATCGCGACGCAGCTATAGTCGATTGCGGATTCATTGGTCAAAACATTTATCTTTTTTGCGCTTCGGAAGGCTTAATCAGCGTGGTACGCGGATCAATCGATAAGGAGGCTGTTCACAGTATTCTGGGATTAAGCGATAGTCAGGAAGTTTTGTTGGGACAAGTCGTGGGGTATAAAAAATAAAAAAAGCCGCACCGTGGATATGAAAGAAACTCCTAATGACAGGTTTTGAGTTCTTCACCGTGTTTGTAATCCGCTGAGCGTAAAGCTTGGCACAAAGGCTGCGGCCCGCCATTCCCGGCAAAGAGTGTCTCGGAATTACATTTTTTTCTGATGAGTTTTCCAATCGACAATATGCGGCTT
>Ga0209629_10003219_pt1 | contig 11573 bp, 9 predicted proteins | sample TergutCu122P5_FD_187286 | JGI IMG/M metagenome (GOLD analysis project Ga0209629, IMG submission 187286) | Cubitermes ugandensis P5 segment gut microbial communities from Kakamega Forest, Kenya - Cu122 P5 (SPAdes) (version 2) | ecosystem: Host-associated > Arthropoda: Insects > Digestive system >...
AGCCGCGCAAGTCGTACCAGGAATGGCTTCCCGGGCGTCCTCCACGATCTCAGGCATGAGTTGCGTGCCCCCAATCGGGGGTTCCGGGCACGTTTCTCATACCTCAGCCCGGCGGAGCGCCTTGACAGGCGATAGTTGGTACTACTTGCGTGCAGCCGCTCGGCCGGCGGGGCCGCCCGACGCGACCACGACGGGATCCCCACACCAGGACAGGACTTTCACCATCGGGTTCCCGCAAGCGTTGCGTCAAGACGGTTAGGGCCTCACCCGTCCTCACCGGCCCACCGCGACAGTCACCGTGGGCGGGTCGTCACGGTTCCCGATTCCCCACGGATCGAACAGCAACACATCACCGCGGGGGACCACCCCAGTCAGGCCACCGTCCGCATACGCGTCCGCTGCACGCGGCAGAGCCCGGACAGGCCGGTGGGGGCCCCGTCCGCGGACGGAACCCCCACCGGGTGAGTCATTCATCGAGCGCCGGGTCACCCCGGACGCTGGTGTGGATCAGGCCATGTAGCCGATGTTCTCGCGGAAGTCGCCGACGGCGCTGGACTTGCCGGCGAACACGGCGGATCCGACGTTGGCCAGCGAACTCTTGACCTGGTAGATGACCGGGCCGTTGAACAGCGGCATGAGGCCGAACTGCTGGAACTCGGCCACCTCGATGTCGTTCGCGGCCTTGATCTGCTCCTCGGCCGTCGGCAGCGCCTCCATGTCGTGGATCTTCTTGTCGAGTTCGACCGTGCCCAGGCCGGACTTGTTCAGGCCGGAGTAGTTGTCGTCCTCAGGCGAGCACCAGATCTGGCAGGTGTAGGCCACACCGTACGGGTCGGAGGACGCGAAGCCGGAGATGTTCATCTCCCAGTCGCCCTTCGACATGATCGTCGAGAAATCGGCGCTGGCCTTCTGGACGATGGTCACGTTGATGCCGATGTTCTTCAACTCGGACTGGGTGACCTGCGCCCGCGCCTTGGTCGCCGGCAGGTCGTTGAAGATCGTCAGGCCCACGGCGAGCTGCTTGCCGCCCTTGGCGTAGTAGCCGTCCGACCCCAGCGTGTAGCCGGCATCCTCGAGCAGCTTCTTGGCCGCCGCGACGTCGACCTTCGGCACCGCCTTGGAGAAGTTGTCCACATAGCCGGGCTGGTAGCTGAACAGCAGCAGCGAGCCGGGCAGCGGCTCGGTGTAGTTCAGGCCCTGGAACTGCACCTGGGCGATCTTGCTGCGGTCGAAACCGGTCATGATGGCCTGGCGCACCTTCGCATCGGACAGCGTCGCCGACTTGCCGTTGAGCTGGAGCATGTAGTTGGCGACGTTCGCGCCCTGCCGCGTCTCCGTGCCCGGCACCGACTTGACCTGCGTGAGGATGTCGGCGGACGTGGCGCCGACCCAGTCGGTCTCGCCGTTGACGAACGCGTTCACCGCAGCCGTCGCCTCGCGCTGCACCATCGTGATCTTGTCGAGCTTGCCCGGGTCGCCCCACCACTTGTCGTTCTTCACGAACGTGGCGGTGCCGGCGTTGGCGTCGAACGTATCGAGCTTGTACGGGCCGGCGCCCCACTCGGGGTGCGCCGACTTCAGGTCCGTGCCGAGGTAGCCGGTGTTGTAGCACTCGGGCGTGTTGCACGCCGGGTGCTGCAGCGTGTTGAACAGACCGCCCCACCAGGGCCACGGGCCGACGAACGTCACGACGATCTCACGGGCGTCCTTGCCCTGCTCGACCGACTCGATCTTGTTCCAGCCGTCCGTCGAGTTCGCGTTGTACGCCTTGTCGGAGCCGTTGTTCTGCTTCCAGGTGTTCTGGAAGGCCTTGATGTCGATCGGCGTGCCGTCGTTGAACTGCGCCTTCGGGTTGACCTCGTACGTGACGACCGTCTTGCCGTTCACCGTGTCGGCCTTCGCGCTGGTCAGGTAGTTCGGGTTGATGTTCGTGTCGCCGTTCGGCTTGAACTTGATCAGCTCGGCGTTGTACCAATCCCAGAACGTCCACGTGTCGGTCGTGCCGTCGGCCTGGAACTGGTTCTTCTGCGGGGTGAACTCGCCGATGGAGACGTTGATCGTGCCGCCCGTCTTCAGGTCGGCATAGGCCTTGGCGTTGGTGTTGCTGAAGGACGAGCCGGTGCCGGTGGTGCTGGGTGTGCCGGTGGGGTTGGAGCTGCTGCATGCGCTGAGCGTCAGCGCCAGAGCGGCCGCGCCGCCCAGGAGCATGGCGGTTGTCTTGTTCATGAGTAGTTGTCCTTTCACGGATGTCAGGTCAGGTGTCGGAAGTATAGGGCACGTGATTGCTGGAACGGGTGATCGAGGCGCTGGACAGGATCATCCAGGCCGGGGCCGGTGCGGGGTTCATCGGTAGTGGCAGGCGGCCAGGTGGTCGTCTCCCGCCTCCCCGGCCAGCGCAGGCGTCTCGTGGAGGCACCGCTCACGTTGGTCGGGCGTCAGGGTCTGGAACAAGGGACAGCGGCTGGCGAAGCGACAGCCAGGGGTGTTGTCGGTCGGCGAGGGCAGATCACCCTCCAGGACGATACGTGTTCGGGCCCGTTCGACCACCGGGTCGGGGATCGGGATGGCGGACAGTAGAGCTTCAGTATACGGGTGCCGCGGATTGGCGAAGATGGCGGGGGTCGAGCCGACCTCGACGAAGCGCCCGACATACATCACGGCGACCCGGTCGGAGATGTGGCGGACGACCGACAGGTCGTGGCTGACGAACAGGTAGGACAACTCGAACTGCGACTGCAGGTCGGCCAGCAGGTTGAGCACGTCGGCGCGGATCGACACATCGAGCGCGCTCACCGGCTCGTCGAGTGCGACGATCTTCGGCGTCGGCGCGAGCGCGCGGGCGATGCAGATGCGCTGGCGCTGGCCACCGGAGAACGCCGTCGGGAACCGGTCGACGTGCGCCGGGTCGAGGCCGACGACGTCCATCAGTTCGCGCACCCGCGCCGGGATCTCGGCCTTGGGATGCCCGAACGCGAGCAGCGGCTCGGCGATGATGTCGTACACGGTGAAGCGCGGATCGAGCGCGCCGGCCGGGTCCTGGAACACCATCTGGATGTCGCGCCGGTGCGCCCGCCGGTCGGCGCCGCTGCCGTGGACGACATCCACGCCGCCGAGGTGGATTTCGCCCTGCGTCGCCGGATCCAGGTTCATCACCTCGAGCAGCGTCGTGGTCTTGCCCGAGCCGGACTCGCCGACGATCGCGAGCGTCTCGGACGTCCGCAAGTCGAAGCTGATGTCGTTCACGGCGTACACCCAGCCGACCCGGCGCTTCAGCATCGCGCCCTTGAGCAGCGGGAACGTCTTCGTCATGTTCTTGACCTCGAGGGTCAGCGGGCGCTGGTCGCGCGCCACGCCGGCGAACCTCCCCGGGGTGTGCGCCGGGACGGGATACACGGGCCGGCCGTCGATCTTCCCGTCCTCGATCTGGCCGGCCAGATGGCAGGCGGCCTGGTGGTAGTGCACGTCGCCCTGACCGGGGATGCTCTGAACCTGGCCGGCGAGGCCCTCCCTGACATCGGCGAGGCCCGGCTCCAGACCGTGGCACGCGTCGAACGCGACGGGGCAGCGCGGCGCGAACGGGCACCCGGGCGGCAGGTCGATCAGCATCGGCGGGTTGCCGGTGATCGGGATCAGCGGCGACTTCTCGGTCGCATCGAGCCGGGGGATCGCCCCGAGCAGGCCGATCGTGTACGGCATCCGAGGGGCGCCGAACAACTCGAAGACCGGCGCGTGCTCGACGGGACGGCCCGCGTACATGACGATCACGTCGTCGGCCATGCCGGCGATCAGCCCCATGTCGTGCGTGATCAGGATCGTGGCCGCGCCGGTCTCGCGTTGGGCCACCTTCAGCAGGTCCATCACCTGGGCCTGGATGGTCACGTCCAGGGCTGTCGTCGGCTCGTCGGCGATGATCACCTTCGGGTTGTTGGCGATCGCGATCGCGATCACGACGCGTTGACGCATGCCGCCGGAGAACTCGTGCGGGAAGCCCTTCGCCCGGGTCGCCGGGTTGGGGATGCCGACCTTGTCGAGCAGTTCGACGGCCCGCGCCCAGCACTGCTCCCGGTTGAGGTTCGTGTGGATGCGCAGCGCCTCGACGATCTGGTCGCCGACCGTGTAGGCCGGCGTGAGGGAGCTCAGCGGGTCCTGGAACACCATGGCGAGGCCCGAGCCGCGGTACGGCGTGATCTCGGCGTCGGTCAGACCCAGCAGTTCGTGGCCGTCGAACACGACGGAGCCGGTGATTTTCGCGGTGGACGCGAGCAGGCCCATGATGGCCAGGCTCGTCACCGACTTGCCCGAGCCGGACTCGCCGACGATGCCGAGCGTCGAACCGGGGTACAGGTCGAAGCTGATGCCGCGCACCGCGTCCACCCGGCCGGCCTCGCTCGGGAAGCTGACCGTGAGGTCGCGGACGCTCAGGATGGGATCGCTCATGCCCGGCCTCCCGCCGCTGAGTTGGGATCGAGGGCGTCGCGTATGCCGTCGGCCATGAGCGCCACCGAGATGGTGAGCAGCGTGAGCGTGCCCGCCGGGAAGTAGAACGCCCACGGCATGGTCGCGAGGGTTTGCTGCCCGTTCGTGAGCAGGGAGCCGAGCGACACGTCGGGGATCTTGATGCCGAAGCCGAGGAAGCTCAGCGCGGTCTCCTGGATCACGGTCGACACGATGCCGAGGATGAACTGCACGACGAGCAGCGAGCCGATGTTCGGCACGATGTGGCGCAACACCACCATCGGGCCGGGCACGCCCATGTAGCGGGCCGCCCAGACGTACTCGCGCTCGCGGATCGACGTGGACATCTGCCACACGACGCGGGCCATGATCATCCAGCCGAACAACGTCAGCACGACGATCAGCATCACCCAGTTGCCGCCGGTCTTCTGCGCGACGATCGCCATCATGAGGAACGCGGGGCACGCGAGCAGGAAGTTGATGATCCCGAGGATCACGGTCTGCGGCTTCCCGCCGACGTAGGCGGCCAGCCCGCCGAGGAACGCGGCGATGACGAGGGTTACGGCCGACACGGACAGGGCGATGATCAGGGTGCGGCCCAGCCCGTGGACGACCTGCGCGTAAATGTCGCCGCCGACGTTGTTCGTGCCGAAGATGTGGGTGCCGCCCGGCGGGGCCGTCAGGGCCAGCAGGTCGATGTCGGTGTAGTGCCACGTGGTGGCCGCGCCGCCGGCCAACGCGAACGCCACCAGGAGTACGAACCCGACGAGCCCGCCCACGGCCGGCTTGTTGCGCAGGAAGCGCCGGACGTACAGGCGCATGCGGGAACTGCCGGCCTGCGCCTTCTCCGGCGGTGCCGTGACCGCCGGACCAGGGGTGGTGCCATCGATTGCCAGGGCGGTCATGTCAGCTCACCCGCACTCTCGGATCCAGGAACACGACGAACACGTCGGACAGCATCGCGCCGATGCCCGTCATCAGGGAGGCGAACGCGGCCACCGCGACGGCACCATAGATGTCGTTCTTGTAGATCGTGTCGACGAAGTACTTGCCCATGCCGTTCCACGCGAAGATGTTCTCCGTGATCGCCGCGCCGGTGAACACCCCCGGCAGCGAGTACGCCAACTGGACCATCACGGGGATCATCGAGGTGCGCAACGCGTGACGCCGGATCGCGACGGGCGCCCGGAGGCCCTTCGAGCGGGCCAGGCGGACGTAGTCGGCGGCGATGTTGTCGAGCAGCAGCATGCGCTGCATCATCGCGTAGCTGGCGAACGTGATGAACACCAGGCAGATCGAGGGCAGGATCAGGTGCTGCGCCTTGTCGACGAGGATGTTCCAGACGCCGGTCACCCCCGTCGACGACGCGCCCGTGACGTAGAAGATCCGCGTGCCCACCGCCCGGTTGATCTGCACGGCGACGAGAACGACGAACAGCGACACGACGACGACCGAGGTGTTCAGCCCGATGATCGAGATGAACTGCACGACGCGGTCGCTCACCTTGTACTGGCGCGACGCGGAGTACACCCCGAGCGCGATGCCGATGACGAATGCGACGAGCGTCGCGCCCAGCATCAGCTGGGCCGAGACCATCACGCGGAACCCGACCTGCACGTTGACGCTGGCGCCGACCGGCGAATTCCCCCAGTTCCAGTGGAACAGGATCCCGGACAACCACGTCCACCAGCGTGACAGCAGCGGCACGTCGGTGGACAGGTTCCAGGGCTTCAGCATCGCCTGGATCTGGGCCGGCGACAACGGCGGGCGGCGTTCGGCGTAGTTGGACGCCGGATTGAGGAACCACGTCGCGATGAAGAACGTGAGGTTCACGGCCAGGAAGATGCGGATCAGCCAGGACAGCGCCTGGCGCAGCAGGTACTTGATCATGGGCTGGCCACCCATCGCGCGGCGCCCGGTGTCCGGGGCGCACAGCGTCGTTCATCCGGCAGGGGTCCGGCGACGCTCCTCGTTTGGTCGAACACGGACTGGCCTCCTGTGGCCTGATGGGCAATGCCCGGCGGTATCGGCGGGACGGCCGCCGACCGCCACCCCCGATTACCGGGACTTTACCGCATGACGAACGCACGTGGAGGCTGTTCACCGAACGGGGGCACGACGAAATCCCGCGCTGAGACGTCCAGGCGTCTTGCCCCACCGGTGGCGCGCGCCCCGGGGCCATGTCCCGTCCGGGTGGAACACGACCAGGTGTAAGACCCGCCCGACAAGGGTGTCTAGGGGTTCGGACCGGAGTGTGGGCCGTCGCGCGTTGCCGAGGTGGGCGACCGGCGGCGTAGGCTTGTCCGCACGAAACCTCCCGTGGTTACCGTGGAGCAAGAGCAAGAGGATTGTCGAGATGAGCAAGCCCGAGGCGCAAGCGACCCGCCGGCGCGTATTGGTGGCCGAGGATGAGGCGCTGATCCGGCTCGACCTGGTCGAACTATTGACCGACGAAGGGTACGACGTGGTCGGCCAGGCCGGCGACGGCGAGGCCGCCGTGGAGATGGCACGCGAGTTGGCCCCCGATCTCGTCGTGATGGACGTGAAGATGCCGAAGATGGACGGCATCACCGCCGCCGAGATCATCGCGCGGGATCGAATCGCGCCGGTGGTGATGCTGACGGCGTTCAGCCAGCGCGAACTGGTCGAGAAGGCCCAGGAGGCCGGGGCGATGGCGTACGTCGTGAAGCCGTTCGACGCCTCCGATGTCGTGCCCGCGATCGAGATCGCGATCGCGCGCTACCTCCAGATCCAGAAGATCGAAGAGGAGGTCGCCGACCTGAACGACCGGCTGGCGTCCCGCAAGATCATCGATCAGGCCAAGGGGCTGCTGCAGGAGAGCGTCGGGATGTCCGAGCCCGAGGCGTTCCGCTGGATCCAGAAGACGGCGATGGACCTGCGCAAGTCCATGCGCGAGGTCGCCGAGGGCGTCATCGAGCACGCGAAGCAGGCCGAGGACTGAGCCGTCCTGGCCGTATCGTCCCTCGTCGTGAGGTGATTGTCGGTCGTCGCGCCGAGGCCGGTCCGCCCTGCCCGCCGCCCCCGTCGTCGGCCGTCCCGGCTAGTGTGGGGATGTGAGCGAGACCAGACAGCCGCACCTGTTGTTGATCGACGGGCATTCCATGGCGTTCCGCGCCTTCTACGGCCTTCCGGCGGCGAACTTCCAGACGGCCACCGGACAGCACACGAACGCCGTGTACGGCTTCTGCTCGATGCTGGCGGTCGTGCTCGGCAGCGTCCGGCCGACGCACGTCGGCGTCGCGTTCGACCTGTCCCGCAAGAGCTTCCGGACGGACCACTACGCCGACTACAAGGGCACGCGGACCGACGCCCCGCCGGAGTTCCACGGTCAGGTGCCGCTGATCATGGAGGTCCTGGAGGCGTGCCGGATCGTGCACCTGGAGAAGCCCGACTTCGAGGCCGACGACATCCTGGCGACGCTCGCGACGCAGGCGGCGGCGCGCGGCATGGCGGTGTCGATCTGCACGGGGGACCGCGACCTGCTGCAGCTCGTCGACGATCAGGTGCGGGTGCTGTACCCGCGCAAGGGCGCCACCGAACTGGTCGAGATGACCCCGCAGGCCGTGCTCGACACGTATGGCGTCGCCCCGGCGCAGTACCCCGAACTCGCGGCGCTGGTCGGCGAGCTGAGCGACAACCTGCCGGGTGTGCCGGGCGTCGGGCCGAAGACGGCCGCGAAGTGGCTGGCGCAGTACGGCAACCTGGAGACGCTGGTGGCCGCCGCGGACACGGTGCCGGGCAAGGCGGGCGAGTCGCTGCGGGCCCACCTGGACGACGTGCGGCGCAACCGGCGGCTGAACCACCTGATCCGTGACGTCGAGCTGCCCGTCGGCCCCGACGCGCTGGCCGTGGCCCAGCCCGACAAGGCGCAGGCCGATCCGCTGTTCGACCAGCTGGAGATCCGGGGGTTGCGGCGGCGGCTGTACGAGGCGCTGGGCGGGGTGGGGGAGACGTCCGCCCCTGTGGAGGCGTCCACGCTCGACGTCACGCCGACCGACCTGACCCCCGGCGGGTTGGCCGCCTGGCTGGAGCGCCACGCCGGGGCGCGCCCGATCGGCCTGGACCCGGTGGGGCAGTGGCGCGCCGGCAGGGGCGACCTGAGGGGACTCGGCCTGGCGAGCCCGGACGGGGAGGCGGTCTGGCTCGACGTCGCCACGCTCGGGGTGGACGACGAGCAGGCGCTGGCCGGCTGGCTCGCCGGTGAGCAGCCGAAGGTGGCGCACGCCGCGAAGGGGCCGCTGGAGGCCGCGTGGGACCGCGGCTGGGACGTCCGCACCCTGGTGTTCGACACGGAACTGGCCGCGTACCTGCTGCGTCCGGAGCAGCGCGGCTTCCGGCTGGACGACCTCGTCCGGACGTACCTGAAGGTCGAACTGGACCACGCCCCGGCGGCCGGGAAGTCCGCCTCGCCCGCCCAGGATGAGCTGTCGTTCGAGGTGACGGCAAGCGACGATGCCGCGATCCGCGAGGCGTCGATGCGCCGGGCCCGGGCCGTCGTGGCGCTGGCCGGCCGGCTCGGCGACGAGCTGGAGGCGCTCGACCAGTCGGCGCTGCTGGGCGACGTCGAACTGCCGCTGCAGCGGGTCCTCGCGCGGATGGAGGTCACGGGGATCGCCGTCGACGAGGACGCGATGGGCGGCCTGCGCGACGAACTGGACGCGCGCGTGGCCGCGGCCCAGCAGGCGGCGTTCGACGTTGTCGGACGTGAAATCAACCTCGGCTCGCCGAAGCAGCTCCAAAGCGTGTTGTTCGAGCAGTTGGGCATGCCGAAGACGAAGCGCACCGCGTCGGGCTACACGACCGACGCCGAGGCGCTGGAGTCGTTGTACGCGAAGACTGAGCATCCGTTCCTGGCGCACCTGCTGGAGCACCGCGACGCGATCAAGCTTCGCCAGATCATCGACACGCTCGTCCGCGCGATCAGCGACGACGGGCGCATCCACACCACGTACCAGCAGACGGTCGCGGCGACCGGCCGGCTGTCCAGCACCGACCCGAACCTGCAGAACATTCCCGTGCGCACCGACACCGGGCGGCGCGTGCGGGAGGCGTTCGTCGCCGGTCCGGGGTACGACGGTCTGCTGTCGGCGGACTACTCGCAGATCGAGATGCGGGTCATGGCGGACGCGTCCCGGGACGAGGCGCTCATCGAGGCGTTCAACTCCGGCGTCGACTTCCACACGATGACGGCCTCGCGCGTCTACGGGGTGCCCCCCGAGCAGATCAGCCCGGCCCGGCGCGCCAGCGTCAAACAGATGAACTACGGGCTGGCGTACGGCCTGTCGGCGTACGGCCTGTCGACCCGGCTGGGCGTGAGCGTGGGCGAGGCCCGCGCGCTGATGGACGACTACTTCGCGACGTTCGGCGGCGTGCGCGACTACCTCGCCGGCCTGGTCGCCCGCGCCCGCCAGGACGGGTTCACGGAGACGATGCTCGGCCGGCGCCGCTACCTGCCCGACCTCACCTCGCCGAACACGCAGCGCCGCGAGATGGCCGAGCGGGCCGCCCTGAACGCCCCGATCCAGGGCAGCGCCGCCGACATCATCAAGCTGGCGATGATCCGGCTGGACGAGGCGTTGCGCTTGTCCGACCTGAAGAGCCGCGTGCTGCTCCAGGTCCACGACGAACTGATCGTCGAGGTTGCCCCGGGCGAGCGGGAGACCGTCACCGACCTCGTCCGGGAGGTGATGGGCCACGCCGTCGACCTCAAGGTGCCCCTGGAGGTGTCGGTCGGGTACGGCCCGTCGTGGGCCGCCGCCGCGCACTGAGCGCGAACCCGCCAGCCGTGCCCGTCCACTTGGGGTGCGAGGCCCAGGGCAGGGACGTACACTGATGGCGTCGGAAGCAAGGAGGCTCGGGATGGCATTGTCGGACGAGGAGCAACGCCTGCTCGACCAACTGGAGGCGTCGCTGGCTGCCGAGGATCCCCGGCTGGTCCAGAAGTTCGGCGCGGCCTCGCCGTCGCGCCCGTCCCCGGCGCGGTTCGCCGCCTCCGTCGCCGCCTTCGTCGTCGGGCTCACCGCCCTCGTCGTCGGCATCACGTGGGGCTGGTGGCTGTCCGTGATCGGCTTCGTCGTGATGTTCGGCGCGATCGTATCGCTGATGGTGGTCGGGTCGCGCGTCGCCCCGGCCGCTCCGAAGCCCCGTCCGGGTCCCGCGACGGCGGACGCGTCCAGCTTCATGGACAAGCTCGGCGACCGCTGGAGCCAGCGGCACGACCAGATGTAGCCGCGCCCTCGCCGGGACGTGCCAGGATGGTGGGCATGAGTTCCGTGTTCTCGAAGATCATCGCCGGTGAGATCCCGGGCCGCTTCGTCTGGAAGGACGAGGTGTGCGTCGTGTTCGCCTCCATCGCCCCGATCACGCCCGGCCACATGCTCGTCGTGCCGCGTGAGGAGGTGTCGAGCTTCACCCGTGCCGACGACGCGATGCTGGGGCACCTGATGAGCGTCGCCAAGATCATCGGCCAGGCGTGCGAGCAGGCGTTCGGCGCGCCCCGGGCGGGGCTGATCATCGCCGGCTTCGAGATCGACCACCTTCACCTGCACGTGCTGCCCGCCTGGGGGGAGGCGCAGATGAGCTTCGCCCACGCGGCCCCGGCCGACGGGGCGGACCTGGAGGCCGCCTGCGTGAGGATCCGTGCGGCGTTGCGCGAGGCCGGCCACGGCGACCACGTCAGCGACTGACCTGCTTATGTGCCCACAAATCGAAAGCACTCGACGCATGAGTGGGCCCGGAAGCCGGTCGGGAGCAGGGCTGGAGCGCGGCCGGACCGGTCGGCTAGCCTGGAGGGCGCGCGGAGGTCGCACGCCACGGGAAGGGAACCACCGGTGATCACGAGAATGACGAGCCTGTTCGTCCGCACGCTGCGGGAATCGCCGGCGGAGGCGGAGTTCCCGAGCCACAAGCTGCTGGTCCGGGCGGGGTACATCCGCCGGGCCGCCCCGGGCATCTACTCGTGGCTGCCGCTCGGGATCGCCGTGGTCGGCAAGATCGAGGCGATCGTGCGCGCGGAGATGGACGCGATCGGGGCGCAGGAGGTGCGGTTCCCGGCGCTGCTGCCGCGCGAACCGTACGAGGCGACGCACCGCTGGACC
>Ga0209629_10003220_pt1 | contig 11572 bp, 9 predicted proteins | sample TergutCu122P5_FD_187286 | JGI IMG/M metagenome (GOLD analysis project Ga0209629, IMG submission 187286) | Cubitermes ugandensis P5 segment gut microbial communities from Kakamega Forest, Kenya - Cu122 P5 (SPAdes) (version 2) | ecosystem: Host-associated > Arthropoda: Insects > Digestive system >...
TCCATTGAAACTTCTTGTATAAATCTACCCCATCAGTGAAGTTCTTTGCATTTTTAATGATTCTGTTTCTTTCATTTCTAGCTAAAATCTCCTGTTCTTCAGGTGAATGTTCAGCTATAAAAGTTTCAACTGTAACTTTAAAAGGATCATTTTTAATCCTAGCAGTAGGTAAAAGATCCTCACCCTCATCGATATCAAGATCAATTCCCATAGATTTTAAACCTTGAGTCAAGTCCATATTCTAACCTCCAAAATATATTTATAATATTATATTTTTGAGATACTTAGAATATGTTAAAATACATAAAAAATATATGGGGCACGATGTATGGAAGCGATTATTCTTCCTTGAAATAAATTAAAATCATATCTATCCTTAGTTAATTTATAGTGGTAAAATATGGATGAATTAAATAATTAAAAGAGGAGTGTAGCTTATGTCGTTTAGTTTGTTTGTAAATTTTAATGGTAATTGTAAAGAAGCAGTGGAATTTTATGCAAAGGTATTTAAATCTGAAGTTCAGGGTCTAATGACTTATGGTGATATGCCTAATGACCCAAACTTTCCTGTTAGAGATGAAGATAAAAATCTAGTACTTTACTCTCAGATCCCTATTTATGGATGCATGGTAATGTTCAGCGATTCGAATAATCCTATTATAGTAGGAAACAATATAAACCCGACTATTGGCACAACTGATAAGGATGAAATAAAAAGAATTTTTGAAGAACTTAAAGATGGCAGAGAAGTTATGATGGAACTTCAAAAGACATTTTGGAGCGATCTCTATGGAATGGTTACAGATAAATATGGCATCACTTGGCAGCTTACTCATGAAAATGGGGAGAACATATAGATATCAATAGTTTTTATTACCAACTATCTTTGGCAGTTTTTTATATTTAATTCTGTATCAAAAGTAGAATCTTCTTCATAATAATAGTATATGTTCTGTTTGAGCATATACTATTATTATTGAAGATGTTACATAGTTATGTTAAAATATGAGCATTATTTATAAATTATCCAAAGGAGCGTGGTCACATGCTTTTATCTATTACATACACAGGACAAAACACCACCGACCTTGGTTACTTGCTTTTTAAAAACCCCAATCGTCCACAAGCTATTGAACTGAATTATGGAAAAGCTTATGTCTTTTATCCGGAAGTTTCATATGAAAGAACCACAGTGGCATTGCTTTTAGATATTGACCCAATCGATTTAGCAAGAGGCAAGGTCGGATCAACAACTGGAGGGCTATTTGACTATGTAAACGATAGACCTTATGTCTCATCTTCATTTATGAGTACAGCGATTGCAAAGGTATTTGGCACAGCTATGACGGGGAGGGCAGATTCACACCAAGCATTATCCGATTCTAAGCTAAATTTAATAGCAACGGTAACCATGCTGTCCTGCCGTGGTGAACAAAAGAAATTAAACAGCGTATTTGAGCCACTTGGATATGAAGTCATCTATGAAACCTTTATATCTGACGAAAAATTTCCTGATTGGGGAGAAAGCAAATATGTGAATCTCACTATCAAAGGAGAAGTCCGCCTACGTGATTTGCTTAAGCATATTTATGTATTAATTCCGGTATTCGACAGGCAGAAGCATTACTGGATAGGTGAAGACGAGGTAAAAAAACTGCTGAGAATCGGTGAAGATTGGTTACCAAATCATCCTGAAAAAGCATATATTACAGGTAGATATCTCAATAGACGACACTCACTTATGAATATCGCTTTTGAAGGATTAGCAGCGGCAAGCTTAGAGGATGGAGAAGTTATTTCTAATGAGGCAGAAAATTCAGAGGAAAAGTTAGAAAAGAAGCAAAATTTAAACACAAAGCGTCTCAATAGCGTTGTGGCTGCATTAAAAGTTAGTGGAGCAAAGCGCATTATAGATATAGGTTGTGGAGAAGGAAATCTGCTTAAGCTGCTTGTTAAGGAAAAGCAGTTTACCAATATTACAGGTGTTGATGTGTCATATAGTACTCTTGAGCGAGTGAAAGAAAAATTGAACTTAGATCGTGCTGGAGATTACATGAGGGAGCGTGTGCAGCTATTTCAAGGTTCACTTACATATAAAGATGCAAGGTTTAGTGGGTACGATGCTGCTTGTGTAATAGAAGTAATAGAACACCTAGATGTCCCTCGTCTCGCTGCCTTTGAACGTGTGCTATTTGAATTTGCAAAACCACCTATAGTCATTTTAACCACGCCGAATAAGGAATACAACGTGAACTACGGTTTATTAAAAGAGGACGACTTTCGACATAATGATCATAGATTTGAATGGACACGGGCTGAGTTTCATAATTGGGCTACTAAAACATCCGAAAAGTTCGGCTATTCAGTGCAATTTTCCAGCATAGGTGATATAGATGAAAACAACGGTGCACCAACACAAATGGGGGTGTTTACATTATGCGAATAGAGATTCCAGAAATTTCCGTAGTTGCTCTTATAGGCGTGTCTGGTAGTGGGAAGACAACTTTTGCAAAAAAATACTTTAAGCCTACAGAAGTGCTGTCTTCTGATTATTTCCGTGGTCTCATCTCAGACGACGAAAACAACCAAAATGTATCTTCTGAAGCCTTTGAGACGCTTTATTATGTTGCAAATAAGCGATTAGACCGTGGACTTCTAACCGTTATAGACGCAACAAATGTGCAAAAAGAAGCTCGAGTACAGGTATTGAATTTAGCGAAGGAGCAAAATTGTCATGCAGTGGCTATTGTGCTGGATATACCTGAAAAGATTTGCATGGAAAGAAACGAAAACCGACCTGATCGAAATTATAAAAGCCATGTCATAGCGCAGCAAGGTCAGCAATTACGCCGATGTATTCGATTTTTAAAAAAAGAAGGCTTCCGTCACGTGTATGTTCTGAAAAGTATCGAGGAGATTTCCAACGTTGAAATTGTTCGCTTGCCGCTATGGAATAATAAAAAGAGTGAAACTGGTCCTTTTGACATCATCGGCGATGTCCATGGGTGCTTTGATGAGCTTTCCATGCTTCTAACTAAAATTGGTTACACAGTAGATGTTGAGAACTGCACCGCCATACCTCCTGAAAATAGGAAAGCAATATTTCTTGGGGATCTTTGCGATAGAGGACCTAAAAATGATCTCGTTCTGCGACTTGTGATGAATATGATGCAGAAAGGTCATGCTTATTGCATCAATGGGAATCACGATGCAAAGCTTTTAAAAAAACTGCTTGGCTCAAACGTAAATTTGACACATGGGCTGGATAAAACTATTGAGCAATTGGATGTTCAAAGTGAAGAGTTTATCACAAAGGTAAAAAGTTTTTTGGATGGTCTTTTAAGCCATTATGTTTTCGATGGCGGTAAATTGGTTGTGGCTCACGCTGGATTAAAGGAAAAGTATCAGGGTCGAAGCAGTGGACGTGTTCGCAGCTTTTGCCTTTATGGTGATACAACAGGAGAGACTGATGAATTTGGTCTACCAGTTCGTTTACCTTGGGCTAATGAATATCGGGGAAAGGCACTGGTGGTCTTTGGGCATACACCAACCCCTGATGTGGAAGCAATTAACAATACTTTCTGCATCGACACAGGTTGTGTATTCGGCGGAAAATTAACTTGCTTTAGGTATCCAGAAAAGGAAATTGTGCAAGTTGAAGCAAAAGAGGTATATTACCCTCCGACTAAACCGTTTCTGGATAAACCACCTGCAGATGATGATGTGCTGAATATAGATGATGTACTTGGACAGAAATATTTCACCACTAATCTTCGTCGAAGCATCAAGATCAATGCTGAAAATTCTGTTGCAGCACTTGAAATAATGAGTCGCTTCGCAGCAGATCCACATTGGCTAATCTATCTACCTCCAACTATGTCACCTTGCGAGACCAGCAAACTAAAAGATTATTTAGAATATCCAACGGAAGCTTTCAACTATTATAAATCAAGAGGTGTGAGCAGAGTGATGTGCGAAGAAAAGCATATGGGTTCCCGAGCTGTGATAGTATTGTGTAAAGATATTGAGACAGCTGCAAGGCGATTTAAGGTAAACGATGGAAGTTTTGGGATCATTTACACAAGGACTGGGCGACATTTTTTTAACGATGATATGACAGAGAATTTGATATTGATGCGGCTTCAAACGGTGCTTCTTGAGTCTAACTTCTGGAGCGATTTCAATACCGATTGGGTGTGCATCGATACTGAGCTTATGCCATGGTCGGTAAAAGCACAGAAGCTCCTTGAAGACCAGTACGCTGCTGTTGGACGCTCTGGACGAAATGGACTTTCAGCGGCATCTTTAGCTATTGAGAAAGCAGCTGAAGTTTTTGCTGGTAAAGCAGTTGATGCTGAGTCGAAGGTGGATTTATCTGATCTTCTTTTACAGTACAAATCTCGCTTGGAAGCACTCAATTTATATACAGATGCATATAGACGCTACTGCTGGGACGTAAAGAACCTCGATGATTATAGGATTGCTCCTTTTCACATTCTTGCTACAGAGGGCAAAACGTGGTGCAGTGAAAATCACATATGGCATATGGAGACTATTGCAAAATACATGACAGGAATGGATCCAATTTTTATGAAAACCAACTACGTTCTCGTAGATTTGCTAGATGATGACAATGTTGCAAGCGGTACTAGGTGGTGGGAAGATTTGACAGCATCAGGTGGTGAGGGTATGGTCGTTAAGCCTTATGATTTTATAGCAATGAGGGGTACTGAAGTTTTACAACCAGCTGTGAAATGCCGTGGTCGTGAATATTTGCGTATCATCTATGGCCCTGAATATTTATTAGAAGGCAATTTGGTAAGGCTAAAAAAGCGTTCTCTTTCTAAAAAAGGAAGTCTGGTACTAAATGAATTTGCTTTAGGAATGGAATCCTTAGAACGCTTTGTAAAATGCGAGCCGCTTTATCGTGTGCATGAGTGCGTATTTGGAGTACTTGCTATGGAAAGTGAACCAGTTGATCCTAGATTATAGATTAACATCTATTCATTCTCCATTGCCTCAAGTTCAGCCATAGTCTTAATGATTATTTTAGAATTTATATCATCCACACCGGAACGAACCAGTTCTTTTTATCCACTGGTAAAAGGTCATTAGCCATACAAATCACTGCTCCGTTTCCGATTTCAATTTTGTATTGTTCTAATTCACCGAAGCGTTCCGGCTCTGTCACAGGGTTTAGAACTTTAAAATGTTTTACAGCTTCGGTACCAGGGGATGCTGCTTTTTTAATTTCGATAGGATACAATGTACCGTTTTCGTAAATCAAAAGGTCTATTTCCCGCTTTTCCTTGTCTCGGTAATAGTATAAAGGTGCTTCTTTTCCAGCATTAAGATAGCTTTTATATATTTCAGAAAATACAAAGCTTTCAAAAAAGGCACCAGACATAGCACCTCGTTCTAATGTTTCTGGATTCCCCCATTTTAAGAGATAAGCACAAAGCCCAGTATCTAAAAAGTGCAGGAGTGGCATTTTCGTTACTCGCTTCAATACGTTGTTGTTATAAGGCTGAACCAACGCAACAAGACCGGAAGACATCAAAATCGACATCCATTTTTTTGCTGTTGGAGGGCTGATTCCTGCGTCTTTAGCTATTTCTTCGTATATAACTGGTCTAGCGGTATTTGCTGCTACAATTATCATGAAGTTATAAAAAGCTGTTTCATCAGCAACCTGCGTTAAATCCTTAATGTCCCTTTGCAAATAAGTATTGATATATGAGCGGTAAAAGTCGGATAAGTCAGGCGCATCTTCACCGTAAAGTGCTGGAAACGCTCCTTTGAATATTCGGTTAAAGATTTCATTTATTCCCATTTTTTGAACAGCACTTAATCGTGACATTAGTCGCTCTGGAGATGTTGTGAAAGGTTCAGATTTTAAAGCACCGATTTCACTTGAAGACAATCCTAATAGATTGACAATGCCAACTCGTCCCGCAAGAGATTCGCTGACATTTTTCATCATGTGGAATGCCTGGGATCCTGTAAGCCAAAAGTCACCTTTTTTGCCTGAACTGTCTACGCTCATTTTAATATATGGCAGGATTTCGGGGGCATATTGGACTTCATCGATTAATATTGGTGGAGTAAAGCGTTGCATAAATAATGCAGGATCTGATTTAGCCAAAAGGCGAATATCCGGGTCATCAAGTGTAACATACTTTCGTGAATCTTCCGCAAGCTTTTTTAGCATCATGGTTTTTCCAGCTTGGCGAGGACCTGTTAATAAAAGTACTGGAAATGTTTTAGATATTTTTATTATTGATTCTTCAATGGCTCGTTTAATATACATGGGCACCTCATTATTTGACTATTCTTAATTGTAATTTTATTTTAGTCGATTTTTTCAAATATTGTCAAGTCAAATCTTATTGTCTAGAGTTTAATTTTTACTATATACCAACTAAACTTTGTGAAATCAATAACATCATTTGAGTTGCAGTGTTTCACTTAGTAAAATAATTGACAGAAATATAAATATATATTAATATAAATATAGTTGCAGATTATTATTCATAGATACAAAAATGAAAGGAAGTGATAAATATTATTGAATTCGAATCTTATGAGGGAACTATGGGTGAACAAACTGAACTGGATAAAGAATTAAAAATAAAGGTTCAGCTTTTATTTTTTAGCTCAATTCGATCAGCTACAAACAAAGATCAAGATGAAGTTTATATTCACTCAGAATCCACAGTTTATGAATTATTGCAATTTCTCTCGAGTATTTATGGTGATAAGTTTAAAGGGGAAATATTTCAACCTTCAACAGATGACCTGCGAGATGATTTAACTGTCTCAGTAAATGGTATCATTGCTGAGCATTCGAAAATCAATACAATGAAAGTTACAGATGGTGCTATTATCGCTCTGCTACCGACTTTCCCGGGCGGAGGTTAATAATTTTTTAAATCTTTAATAAAGAGGAGGAGATGGATATATGTACGCATATACTGGAAAAATTCTTTATGTTGACCTTTCAACAGGAAGGCATAAAATTGGCACTTTTGACGAAGATTTTGCTAAAAATTATATAGGTGGTACAGGATTTGGTGTTAAAACTCTAATAGATAACTCAAAACCTGGTCTCGATCCTTTTGATCCAGAAAACCCATTAATATATGTCACAGGTGCAACTACAGGTACACTTGTTCCATGCACAGCGTCTAAATTTGGCGTATTCGCTAAATCACCGGCTACAAATTTGTTAGGTGAAGCTTATTCAACAGGTCAATTTGGTGCAGATTTGAGAATGGCTGGTTACGATATAGTTGTGATTACCGGCAGATCAACAAAGCCAGTTTATCTTTTCATAGACGACGATTCAATACAGCTTAAGAATGCATCTAAACTCTGGGGTAAGAGCACTTGGGATACAGAGCAGGGAATAAGGGACGAGCTTGGTGATCAAAATGTAAGAGTATCCGCAATAGGACCTGCTGGAGAAAATCGCGTTAGATTAGCTTGTTTAATAAACGATCATTTTAGAGCAGCCGGAAGAACTGGACTTGGTGCCGTTATGGGATCTAAAAACCTTAAAGCTGTTGCTGTAAGGGGAACAAACGATGTTGCAGTCGCTGAGCCAGTCGAACTTGAGAATTTCTGCATGGACCTATATACCCGTGCAAAAGGACCTGCAACTGCTAAATACAGAGGACTTGGAACTACTGCAAATATGCTGACTATGAATGCTCAAGGCTGCTTACCAACGAGGAACTATCAAGCTGCAACCTTTGAAGGAATTGAAAAAATAAGCGGAGAGCGCGTAAATGAATTAAATGTTCAAAATATTCAAGCTTGTTCTGCTTGTCCTTGCCGCTGTGAACATATTGCAGAAGTAAAAGAAGGCAAATATAAAGGTGCCATTGGACGCGTTGAATATGAGCCTATGATGGCTTTTGGATCTTACTGCTGTGTTGATGATTTAAATTCCATGATCAAAGCTTTGGAATATTGCGATGAATATGGCGTCGATGCGATAGGAACAGGTATTGTGATTGGATTTGCCATGGAATGTTACGAAAAAGGTCTCATCACTAAAGAAGATACTGGAGGACTTGAGCTTAATTTTGGAAATGGCGATGCAATAGTAGAAATGGTGAGAAAGATAGCTTTAAGAGAAGATATCGGAGATTTAATGGCTGAAGGTGTAAAGCGTGCTTCTGAAAAAATAGGCAAAGGTTCAGAGCATTTTGCAATGCATATTAAAGGTCTTGAAATGACAGGTTATGATGTAAGAGGACTTAAGACTTGTGCATTAGGTTACGCTGTATCGAGAAGAGGAGCAGATCACCAAAGGCATGGAAGCTATGGTTGGGATTTAAGCGGAAAAGCTGACAGATATACTGCAGATTCTACAAGAGGCAAATTGGTTATGGGTGATGAAGATCTGTATGCTGTCGTAGATTCAATGATAATATGCAAATTTACACGTACAATATGGAAGGTCTATGATGACATTGCAAAAGTTTATTCTCAAGTTACAGGCATACCAATGACTGCTGAAGACATGAGAAAAGATGGCGAAAGGATAAACAACCTTGCAAGGATTTATAATATAAGAGAAGGTATGACAAGAAAAGATGATAACTTGCCGCCAAGAGTTATGAAAGATCCTATTCCTGAAGGAGTCAGCAAAGGCAATGTTGTAACACAGGAAGATCTCGATATAATGCTGGACAGTTACTATGAAGCAAGAGGCTGGGATAAAATGGGTGTGCCTACAGAATCGAAGCTTGAAGAACTTGGACTTGGTTCTTACGCTGATATTTTAAAGGCAGATAAAGAATAAAGGAGGAATACAGTATGGCTAGGCATAAATTTGTTAGTCTTGAGGTGGATAAATGCGTAGGTTGTCGTGTATGTGAATACGTTTGTTCTATGGAAAAGAATAAAGCTTTTAACCCAACTCGTTCCAGAATTAGAATGGTGCGTATTTATCCTTATACAAACGCCTCTATTAATTGCAGACTATGTGAAGACGCACCTTGCGTTGCTGCTTGTCCTCGTAAAGCACTAAAGCAATCTGAAGAAAACGGTGTCATCCTCGTCAATGATGAGCTGTGCAACGGTTGTGGCTGGTGTATAAAAGCCTGTGATTTTGGAGCAATTCAATTGGAACGCAATAAAGTTGTAAGAATGTGCGACTTGTGCCAAACCCGCGAGGGAGGACCTGCATGCATCGAATGGTGTCCAGAAAAGGCTCTTGAGCTTACATCCACAGATATATTAGCCCAAAGAGCGCGAATTGATGCTGTAGAAAGGCTAGTAAAGGCTACAGAGGAAGAAAAAGCAGCAAAAGAAAAAGCCAAAGCGGAAGAATAGGTGAATCTCATATGATTAATTATGATAATGTTTGTAAAAAATTAGATGACCTTATGCTTGAGCTTTTAAAAAATGAGGTAAGCGTTCCACAGCACTTATATGATGATTTAAATTCAGCAAGGAGATTAGTAAACACTTACCGAAATGAACCTGCGGAACTTGACATAGTAATGGATAATTCACCTCTTCTTAAGCTTGTTGAAATGAATTTGCTGACTTTAGCTGAAACAGAGCTTGGGAAAGATAGCGCAGAAGAATGGCAGAAGAAGATCAACATGGCTTATGAAGATAACAGTGGGTTAGATGTAAAAAGATCTACTTTTGTAGCTGGAGTTCCAAAAGGAGAATATTGGATAAGGCTTAAAGCATCAGAGGTAAAATTAGATGGGGGACTGGATGATCTTATAGCAAAGTATAATCTTGTAACAAAGCCTCAGGATGATGATTATTTATTGATCTATGGAAATAAAGAAGATGTTAAGGCTTTTCTGAAAGAAGTTCGTCAGAAGGTGGTGGAGCAGAATTAAAATGAGTAGTTTAACTGATTCAAAGACAAATGAAGTATTCAGCCGTGTAGATTCAGGATTCAAGCATAGATTAGCTAATTTTTATAGCGGAGATACCCTTAGATTTTGCTATCAGTGTGGCACATGTACAGCAGCCTGCTGTTTATCGCAGCTTATAAGTGTTTATAGACCCAATAAAATACTTGAATTAGCCAGCTTAGGTATAAGGAATATCCCTCAGAGCAATACTTATCTGTTGTGCTCAGCATGTACTCAATGCACGAAAAGCTGTCCTCAAGGTGTTAATGTCCATGAGGTCATGTATGCTTTGAAAGAATTAGCAAGTGAAGATGAATATGCATGGGATTATATATTGAGTGGGCTTGAAGAAAACTTAAAAGCTTTATCACTTGAGATACCGTTTCCTGTTTCTTATACTTGGGTTTCACTGGTAGCTCCATCTGATGATGAAAAGAAGAACAGATTTTATGAGCGCGTTAAGGATGTTTTACTGAGGTCTCTTGCTAATTTTAAAAAGGAAGAAAAGCTTTCTCCTAAACCAGATGCAGATAAAGTTGCAATAATAGGTTCAGGACCAGCCGGACTTACAGCAGCGTGGGAATTATCTAGAAAAGGCTTATCTGTGACTGTGTTTGAACCTTTACCAGAAGCAGGTGGAATGTTCATGGTGGGTATTCCTTTTTATCGCTTGCCAAAAGATGTGGTTAAAGCCGAAATAGATAACATAAAAGCGATGGGTGTAGATATTAAGACAAACACTGCTGTAGATAAAGAGTTCTTTAAGAATTTGCTGGATAGTGGTGAATACAAGTCAGTATTTGTAGCGACTGGAGCACCTGCAAATAGAAATCTTCGCATCGAAGGGGAAAATTTAGAAGGTGTGGTTCCTGTTCTCGATTTTTTGCGCAAATTCAACTTGAATGAACCTATGAAAGTAGGGAAGAAGGTCGTTGTAATCGGTGGAGGGAATGTAGGAATAGATGCGGCAAGGACTGCAATTAGATGTGGAGCTGAATCTGTTCAATTGTTCTGCCTTGAGTCCAGAGAAGAAATGCCATCTCATGAATGGGAAATTCAAGATGCTATTAGAGAAGGGGTTGTCGTGAATACATCCTGGGGTCCAAAGGAGATCTTAGGAGAGGATAATAAAGTTAGCACAGTAAAATTCATCAGGTGTAAATCTGTATTTGATGAAAATAAAAGATTTAAACCAGTATTTGACGAAAGTAAGACCGAAACAGCAGAAGCAGATATGGTAATTATAGCTATAGGTCAAGCTCCGAGTACTGAATTTCTCGGGAAGATGGTAGCATTAGAAAGAGGTGCTGTTTCAGTTGATCCTCAAACCATGAAAACAAGCCTTGAAGGGGTATTTGCAGGAGGCGATACAGTTTCCGGGACAGCAAGTTTAGTTGAAGCTATAGCAGCCGGAAGGGTTGCTTCTGCATCAATCATCAGTTACCTTGAAGATAGCCGCAAAGAAGGTGATGCTCTATGAAAATGATAAAAAAAGCAAGTGATGACAAGCTAGAGATAATTCATGCATATTATAATAAACGCTTTCTTTTAACAGTTGACCGAAGCCTATGCAAAGGATGTGCTATATGCAGGCTTATATGTCCCCGCTTTGCTGTATCTTTAAAATCACAGCCAAAGGATGAAAATGGCAAAGCAGTTCATCCTTTAGTAGACATCGATGA
>Ga0209629_10003222_pt1 | contig 11571 bp, 8 predicted proteins | sample TergutCu122P5_FD_187286 | JGI IMG/M metagenome (GOLD analysis project Ga0209629, IMG submission 187286) | Cubitermes ugandensis P5 segment gut microbial communities from Kakamega Forest, Kenya - Cu122 P5 (SPAdes) (version 2) | ecosystem: Host-associated > Arthropoda: Insects > Digestive system >...
CAGCGTGGCACACCACAACAAAAGGATACCATATGCTGTAAAAATCTCAGTCTCACGCTCCTGATGATGGGCAAAATATTGCCCGAAACATGTTGAGCTGATCTTATAGATCAATAAATCATTGTTGCATCTAGTTGTTCCATCTGTATTACTTTACCTAATTGATGATGCGCGGTCAAACAAAAATCAAGTTCATAAAAATATGTTTTCAGGACCTTCAGAAGTTCCTTGATGAAGCCAAAGATGGTGCTATATACTTCAGCCTTGGCACCAATGTGCTTAGTGACCATATGCCAGAAGAGAATAGGCATGTTTTTATTGAAGCCTTCTCTACATTACCACAGAAAATTCTGTGGAAATGGGAGTCAGATATTTTGCCTGGACAGCCACCAAATGTGAAGATTGAAAAGTGGATGCCTCAACAGGATATTCTTGGTAATATGATTTTGTTTCTGATAGAAAGTGAGTTGATCATCAGATTAGTCTAATGCCTATACGAACATTAAATAGAACTTAATCACTTATTCCATGGAACAGAGTCCTTCTTGAGAAGTTAACGGGTTTGCAGCTAGTCAAAAAATTCCCCACATTTTATGGAACCCAAAGGTACATTACCGCATTCACAAGTGCCCGCCAACTGTCCCTATCCTAAGCCAGCTCAATCCAGCCCATACCCCCACATCCCACTTCCTGAAGATACATTTTAATATTATCCTCCCATCTTTGCCTGGGTCTCCCAAGTGGTCTCTTTCCCTAAGGTTTCACCACCAAAACTCTGTGTACATCTCTGCTCTCCCCCATATGCACCACATGCCCTGCCCATCTCATTCTTCTTGATTTTATCACCCAAACAATATTGGGTGAGCTCATTAAGATCCTCATTATGTAGTTTTCTCCACTCTGCTGTTACCTCAACCCACTTAGGCCCAAATATTCTCCTCAACACTCTATTCTCAAACACCCTCAGCCTACGTTCCTCCCTCAATGTCAGTGACCAAGCTTCACACCCATACAAAACAGGCAAAATTATAGTTATGTATATCTTAATCTTTAAATTTTTGGATAGCAAACTGGAAGACAAAAGATTCTGCACCGAATGATAGCAAGCATTCCCTGACTTCAATATGCTCTTAATTTCTACCTGAATAGAATTTTGATTTGTTAAAGTTGTTCCCAAATATTTGAACTCCTCTACCCTTTCAAAGGAACTATTATCATTCTTAATACTGTGACTTTGTCCTGCATTCTGATCTCGAGACAAAACCATGTACTTAGTTTTATCAGCATTTACTTCTAGTCTGGTCTCCTTATTAGCCACTACCAAAGCTTCTGCGTTTTCCTTTATAGTATGTACGCTTCCTCCCAGTACATTAACATCAATGGCATAAACCAGAAGCTGATGTGTACCATTTAATTTCCAGCCATCCTGGATTACCTGAACCCTCCTAATGGTGTACTCTAAAGCAAAGTTGAAAAGCGATGGTGATATTGCATCTCTTTGTTTCAAACCATTCCTAATAGGAAACAGACAAATTCTTGCCTACCTGGACTCTGCTATATGTTTCAGTCAGACAAATTTTTATTAGCCTTACCAGTTTCATGGGGATAACAAACTCAATGAGAATATTATATAAGACCTCCCTCCTAACTGATACATTAGCTTTCTTGAAGTCTGAGCTGATTCACTGCTTCATTGTATTCCCATTTTTTCTCAAGTATTTGAAGAATGCAGAATATATGATCAGTAGTTGACCTCTTGCGTTGAAATCCATATTGATGATCCCCAGTGATTCGCTCTGCATATTGAGTTAACTTTGACAGTAAGACATTGGATAAAATTTTGTATGTAATTTGCAAAAGTGATATGTCTCTATAATTACTACAATCTGTTTCATCGCCCTTCTTATAGATAGGTACAATGAACAACTTCTTCCACTCCTCGGGCAATTCCTCCTTATTCCAAATAGAAATAAGTTCATGAATCTCACAGCGAATTGTCTTACCCCCTGCTTTAATAAATTCTGCTGGTATTTGATCAATACCTGGTGATTTGTGACTTTTTAGCTTTTCAATACAAAAGGTAAAGGTCATCCCGCAACAGGCCGAGGTGGCCCAAGGGGTTCCGGGTAGATTAAGGCCCTGGATTTTCTTGACGTTCGGCACTACAAGGGTGGCAGGTCGTCAGCCATATGCACCAGCCGCCTTTATCCCAGGAGAAATCCCTGGTACTCGTTTTCAGAGGCTGAGTCAACCCCAGGGCACATGGTTCTGTCAGTGGGAGCCACAGAAAAAATCCCCAGTGACACCACCGGGAATCGATCCCGGGACTGTCTGACTAGTAGTGCAGTGCCTTAACCACTACACTACCCCAGGCCCCCTTAGTTTTCCAATAGCCATTTCAAACTCAGAGGCACTTGGCTCAGGCACTGGTGGTTATGCTGTGTGTATTTCTGTCTGCCTAACATCATTAACCCCATGTACATTCAATAGCTGGGAGAAACAATCCCTCCACCTAGCCAAAATACTGTGAAAGTCTGCAACCAAATCAACTGTGTCATCCTTCACTATAGTAGTTCTAGGCTGGTAACCCTTCTTAAAGTCACTGATGCCCTTCTACAATTCCCTAATATTTTTGATCTTACAATTAGCTTCAAGTTCCTCAATTTTAGCTTTCAGATATGCCTTCTTTTTGTTCCTGAAATGTCTGTTAGCACCTCATCTTACATGTTCAGATTATCTACATTGCTTTGGCTTGGATCCTGTAATCACTGCATTTTAGCCTGCTTCCTTTTATCTAAATAACCTAAACATTCATCAAACCATGGTTTATGCTGCTTCAATTCGTGCAGTCCTAGACTCTCTTTAGCTGTGGTTTTGATATTCTCTTTAATGTTCTCCCAAGCGGTATGTCCTCGTCATCACTTAAGTTCTCCAAAGCTGCAAACCTGTTTGTAATCTCAACCTGATACTGTTTCCTAACCTCCAGCTCATTTAGCTTCCTCAGATTAAATCTTTCCCCATCAAACCTCTGTGCTGGTTTACTTACTGCCAATCTTTCCCTAACTTTTGCAACCACCAGACAGTGATCAGTATCACATTCAGCTCCCGTGAAACTTCGTACATCTAGTATGCTTGAATGTCGTCTCCTATCTATCAATATGTGATCAATCTGGTTGTGAGTCTTACCATCAGGCGAGGTCCAGGTGTACTTATGACTGTTTTGGTTTGGAAACATAATGCTCTTAACAAACAAATTTTTTGATGTGGCAAAATTTACTATTTTAACACCATTATTTTTACTATCCTGATGTAGACTCTCATTCCCAATTGTCGGTTTGAAAATATTCTCTCTCCCCACTTTTGCATTAAAATCTCCTAATAGAATTTTCATATGGTACTTAGGAAAATGATCAAAAACCTGCTCTAATTCCTCGTAAAAACTGTCTTTTGAATCATCACTTTTCTCCCTACTTGGTGCATGCACATTTAGAGCAATGATATACACCAGCAACCTCTCAGAACTATATATGCCACCCTATCTCTAACAAACTCTACTCTCTTAACTGCTGATACTATTCTGTGGTGTACAAAGAATCCTGTTCTCAATTCATGATTTTCATTTCCTTTTCCATAGAAAAAATTATAATCCCCTGCTCTTATTGTGCCTCCTCTGTCCCACCTAACCTCCTGCACATCCACTAAATCTAATTTATATCTAGATAATTCCCTGACTGCTGCCGTTAAGTGAACCTGCCCTATACAGGCTCCTAACATTCCAAGTACCAAATCTCATGTCCCTCTTTCATTGCTTATGTCGTACCAAAGTATCAGTCCAGGTCAAAAGTTTTGTCTGTGAACATTTTGTACCAAGATACATTTTAATGGGGAGGAGTTGTTAGCACCTTGCCCAACCCCCAAGCTGGAGGACCACTCCTTGTCCACTGACCGCAATTTATTCAATATAGTCGCAGCTACCCTCCATATTGGAGGCCGTTCCTCCATCCACAACCTGAGGATGTGCCATGCCATCACGAAAGAGACCCACTTATCACATGGAACATTAAATAGAACATAAACTAAATTGTCATTTTGATAATATGGAGTCCTCAGCATGACTGCAATCTTTTGGGGGAATGAGACATGTGAGAGTGCACCTCATGTCCAACATTTTGCAGAAAACATTACACATACACTGGAGTGTCAATGTTAAAAAAAATGCACATTACCTTGCAATTACCTCATCCTTTTAATTACACACTGCTTTTTTTTTTTCCATTTGCAGCCCACCCCAATATCAAATTGTTTATAACACAGTGTGGACAGCAGAGCTTCCAGGAGGCTGTGTACCATGGTGTGCCTATATTGGGAATTCCTTTCTTTGCTGATCAGAAGTACAATGCCAAAAAAATTGAAACTGAAGAAATTGGACTTCATCTGCCATTTCATGAACTAACAAAGGAAAAACTGTTGACCAGTATAACTGCAATACTCAACAATTCCAAGTAGGTGCAAGTCAAATAGATGAATGACAGTTGTCTTGAAAAGCATATTATAAAGAGAAACAAAGTTGTAAAATACAAATCAATGACTGATGACATTATTGAACTTTATATTTACCATCCCGAAGTGTTAAGTAAAGCAATATTAGGGTACTCAACAGGAGTCGAAACATGTAGCCCATGTATCTATGGTTACAGATATAACAATAAACTGTTGTGTTAGACTGTTAAATTTAATACCCTAGTATTGATTGATGATATATTAACAAGTGATGTCAAGATGAAAGAGATCCCTTCAAGAGTAACAGATTGATGAAAGAGCTGGTGGACAGGAAACTCCTTTAATACTGTGTATTTAGGCTGTAGATAACTCAAAAACAGAATCAACTTTCAAATCTGAAACCCTCTGCATTGGAAAATTTGATCTCTTGAACCCCTTATGTAGCCCTCTACTTTTCTTGATTTCATATGACTGCAAATGGTAATGTTATGTGAGATGCTAGACCTTGTCACTCAGCACGATATTTCTCATTTGCATATTCATTCCCTTTACAAATGTTCCTACTTCAGTACCTCCCAGATTATCACTTGATTTTTGTGGAATGTATTCATTGACCAGTGACAAGATAAGGTCCTTGCAGACACCACAGTGCAGGAGGGCACCATGAAACAGTAGGCCCCCTCAAACATATAGAATACTAAAATATGTTATGGATTCTTGTGGACTAAATTCCATTATTCTGACAGATGGCAGTATTCTAGATACCTGTTACAGATATGGGCATAACATTAATAATAATTATGGAGTAGGGGGGCATTGTGAATTTACAGAGTGCCCCAAAACAGATATCAATGTCACTGTCTTTGACATAAATGTTTTCAATTCTTATAGATATCATGATAATATGAAGAAAATGTCTGCCATATCCAAAGATGAACCAGAAAGTTCACTCAACCGAGCTATGTGGTGGACCGAATATGTAATACGTCATAATGGAGCCAAACATCTACGGTCTGCAGCACTCGATTTGGCTTGGTATCAAAATTTATTGTTAGATGTTGCCACATTTCTATTTCTTCTAGTAGCAATCACAGTTTTTGTATCATACTTCATCTTGAAGAACATTTACAGGTATCTGACTGTACATTCTTACAAAGTAAAATCCAAACATGATTAGACCTAAGTTTACAACATACAGAAAAATACAGAATATCTTTATTGGCTATGCAGTGTACTACTGTAAGAGTGTAAGTCATCCAACTGGCCAAATGCTGACTTTAACTGACATATAAATAACTTTAGAGAACAAAATAAAATAATAAGGCAAGCAAATTACACTTGAACAAATGTGTAAATTACACCAGACACCTTGTACCTACATACCTTCAGGCTTGAACAGTGTGTTTTCAGAGGCATAAATGTTTCCCTTGCTCACAGTGGAACAAGATCATTACAAACATTGTTCAGTAACAGAACTCAAAAGAGTACTCTGGTTGGTACCAAAGCCTGCCATCATGTTGAGGCAGTTCCATTCTCCTACACTTAACCGTTTTTCTATGATCCATTGGCTGTGCAGGGTACTGAAGTGACAGTGTAAGTCATCGGCCCAGTGTCGACTTGAACTTATGCAAAAAAAACTTTACAGAACAAAATAAAATAATTAGTGAAGCAAATTACACTAGGACAAATGTGTATACTACATCAGACACCTTGTACCTACAAAGAGTACCAGGAGTTCTAATCCCAGAGGTAAAGTGGCTAGGACATAAAGCTGACCACTCACTTACTTCTAGTGCTGATGTTAAGATTGAGTGGAGCTGTAAATTTGATCCCATCACATGCCTTTGTGGCATGCACAGGGACAACTTTACTGTCAATTGATGATAGCAAGACTGAATCCAAAACATCTTACAGGCAGGCCTAATATTACTAAGTTACGAATGACATTAACAATCAATGACATGACTTGAATACAAAATTTAAATGTACTAAACTTATTCAAGTTGGGGTTGGATGGTGGGCTTTTGCGAATATGGTAATGAAGCTCTGGGTTTCTTAAAAATCAGCTATTTTTGATCAGCTACAAAATTTCCAAATAAGACACTGTTCCATCCATGTTAATATTAACACACCTTAGTTATAAATTTCTGGTCAACATGTCACATGATGGAAATAAGGAACAGAAAGATCTCCCTCCTGTACATTCTAGTCAGTTTAGTCTAACTTTCAACAGTGATACATCAGAAATATAAAAAGACAGACATTATAACTGATTAAATTGATCCTTGCGAGTAAAGATGGAAGCAATGTGGTTGGAGTGAGAGGTCTATAGTGGCCGGCACCCCATATCAACATGAACTTGGTGTACTGGAGTCATAAAGGTCAGAAATGGTAGTACACAAGCCACTATGCTAGCCATGGGAAGGAAATGCAGAAAACAATCGAGTAACAAGGGGCACTTCAAGTTGTGCAATCCAACTGCTCGTTGTGCCAGTAGAGACAAGACAGCTACCTAATCTATGTGCCTGTAGTAAACTGTGAACAGGTAGTATTATTGGTACTGTTTATCAAATATATCTGGTTATCAATCATATCATCATCTATGTGACAATTTTCTCAAAATGTTACCGATGTCACTTCATGTACAGTAACAGCTGCACGTCCATCACTTAACACTTCCTATTCCCTGAGACAAGCTTTGCTCTCCACTGTACCAGACTATACATAATTTTAATATTTCAAAGAAGTAAAAGACTTGAATAAATTATAACAAAAAAATGATACAAGTTCTGAAATGTCTCATTATTCATCACCAAACAAACACCTCACTTCATCTATCTGTGGCTATCACTGCTTGTCCTGAAGACTGCTAAACCATTCATACTACATGTGTGCTTCTCATAAATCAAATATACAATGGGGACATTTTGTCTGTCCTTCCATTTTCATGCCTAAAAAAAATAAGAGGTACTTGACAGATGTAAGTCAAATATGATACTGTGGAATTAAAATGCTAAAGTTAATTTTTACATCAGTCCAATATAACTCACACTTTATATGAATAGGATATCAATCTTCAACTCATTTTCTCAAACACAGTTCACTGTACAAAACATGATGGTATAAATATACATAATGAGTGTACCAAATAGTCAGTCTTCTGGAAGAATGAAAAGCTTTCCATCTTCTCCCATTCTCAACCTCTGTAGGCAATAATTTTTTGTATTTCCTCTTATGGTTGCTATGTGCTGTTTTTTCAACTCTTTTATAACCTCTGAAAGTCAAAAGTACAACTATTTAAAATGTTATTACTGTTATTACAACAGAACATAGAAATGTAATCCTTTGTTCTGCCCAATACAAAATAGTAAAATTAAACATTTCTGTTATGTTGAACACACTCAAGATTAGCATTTAATTTGACTGCTATAAAATGGGCAGTCTACAGAAGAATGTAACTCTTAAAAGACAAAACACCCACAGAAAATCATTATATACACTTAGACAACAAGGAAATTTATTCATTTTTCACCCATGCTGCAAAATCTGTTTTATTTTCCACAAAATGCTGTTTATTTCATAATCTTATCTTTTTCTGTTCACTAAATATGTATTTTGGAAACCATGCACTAAAATTCAAATACCCACCCTGGGAGGATAAAGGTTAAATGGTGCAGTAGAGGGTTACAGGCATCTGAAATTTTCTGTACAAAATGCCTCAACAAAATGTACCATTATGAAGTCACTGATAAGCAAGTGTGATGTAGTTATATTGTGTTATAGCATTTGTTGGTGCTATGTAGAAGAAATGGCAATCATTGGAGTTAAATGACATGAAATGCCTGTAGTTTGTATTTTCCACAATTTGTATATTTATTTATATTTTATTTGGGAAAACATCAAAAGCAGCTCAGTTGTACAGGAACTGGGCTATGTGACAGATGGATAAGGTTCTATTTTTCACATTGCCAATGTATGAAGGCCCACTCACAATGAAGCGCAGCAGCTACCAAGACCTCTTTCCCCAGACACAAAGTGGCTGAAGCATAAAGTTGACCACTCACCTCCATCTAGTGCTGAGGTTAAGAAAGTGTGGAGCTATACCTTCATTACCCTCCTCTTTCTTCATGGTACAACTCTTAATTTAGCACAGGGACATATTTACCTCAAATTCTTCCAGAAAATATAACCATGAAATGGCTTACATAAATTATTTTCAGGCCAAAAATTTAAATGTGCAGTACTCTGTAATAAGCCAGAGCCAAATTAAGGGAGAAACATTGTGTTCTGATATCTACAAACTTACTCATTCTATCCAGAATTAGGAAGAATTACAACCATGTAAAAAGGATACTAAAACTGATTTTTGAAATTCCGGAGGAATACAACTCTTACTGATTCCATACAATATTTTATCCAGAATTCTTATGGTAAAGTTAAATTCACAGGCAGATGACAATGTTGTGAATAATTAGTGTGGTTTCTGACACAACAGATAAACTATTTCTCACATATTCTGCATTTTTCAATTACTAGAAAAACAGTGGGAGTACCGTGCAACAGTACATCAGACTTGAGGAAAGTCTATTGTTCAGGTTTAGGTTACAAATGCCTGGAACTATACTTCCACTCCCCATATGCCCCATGGTGTGATGTGTAATTACACCCTACACACACTATTTTACCTTCACCTATAACTCAGTCAAGACAAAAATTGGTATGCACAAAAAATTAGTAAGGCTAATAAAGATATAATGTACTTAGGTAAAATCTACAAACTCTTGAAGACTCTCTGATGCATTTTTTATACAGAATGGTCTAAAACAAGATGCTTTATCATTAATGTTACTACTTCACTTAGTATGGAATGTCATGAAACTCCAAAAAATCAGCATAGACTGCAAATGAAAGGAAAAGATCAGCTTTGGGCTTAAGTTGATCCCATTAATTCAATTATCTGAAACATAAATATCATAGAGAAAATCAGGAGGAATTATTAGATCCCAGGAAGGAGCTTGGTCTAGAAATAAATGCAGAGAAACTAGTATGCCTCATCACTAGAATGTAACCAAGAACATAATATAACGATATATAATAAGTAGTTTGAAAATGGAAAAATATAGAGTACTTGGGAAAAACAGTAATTAATCAAAGGTACATGAATACAGAAATTAAGTGCGTGGGGATTTTGTGTTACTATTTAGTTCAGAGTTGTTTTGCTCACCTTTCTCTGTTCCAAGAACATAAGATTAAAATGTCATACGTAAAACTACAATTTTTAGCCGTTTGTATGTATGGATGTGGAACTTCATCTCTCATCTAAATCAAGAAACACGGAATGAGAATGTTTGAGAAGGGGGTGCTAAGCACACTACTTGGACCTAAGAGAAAGAAAGTACCAGGACAGAACACGACTACAGTAAGAGCTATAAAAACAATAGACATAGCAAGCAGATTACATACCCCTGAAATGAGCAGTGACGTATTCCCAGTTCTTGTTTGGAAAGAATGATTTAAGCATATTTTTGAATAAAGACCACAAGAACATTGGACCGACACCAAAATCTTTTGCAATATCAGCCCAGATTATATCTTGCCACCACTTTACATGAGCCCTGTAGAGCCTACAAGAGAAAGAAAGTGACATGGAAAGGTGCACCACTGCATTCCTAATTTTGATGCTCAGGTGGAGACGCTGCAGGTATTATTAGAATGTCTTTTTAATACAGTCAATCAGATAGTTCAAAAGTTAAACCTGTAATCCAATGAATAAATCACAAATTACACTCTCGTTTATATTTGAAATGAAAAGTGGTTAAATATGAATAAAGAGGTAGCTTACAGGAAAATATTAAGATGCACTAATGAAGATCAGACAAGAAATTTAGGCAAATATTGAGATGAACACAAATCTACATACCGTATTTCTCAGCCCATAAGACGCACCGTGATTTTTTCATTAAAAATTTTATAGAAAAAATAATGATGAATGTATTTTAATTTTAGTAATTTATTGGAAGAAAACAGGATTGTTACATACCAAAATTAGCAACCATAATATAATTTATTCATCACAGAAACTCAGAAAATCATCATCACTGCCACTAAAATCATCTTCAAGGTTGTTTCACTATCTCACGAAAAAGATGTTGTATAATAGATGTACGGGTATATATAAGTTTGGAAATAATACTTACCCTCAGCGCATACGACACGGGTCGAATTTAGGTCACATTTTTCAGGGAAAAAAGTGCGTCTTATGGGCCGGGAAATATGGTAAAGTGTGACTTGAGGTTCTCACTGCAGTAATGATGATGATTCAAGTCCTAAGGTGGTATGTCACCATGTCAACCAGTAAATGGTTACTGACATTCTGTAGGATTCTGTTGCCTTCAACTGTACGATAGTCCATTCCTGTTGGACTACTCTACAGAAGACGGCAGCAAGTTCCTCCGAAACAACAGTAACTACTTATCATGTGACATGCCATAATACCCCAGAAGACAAGAATCTTCAAAAAATACAAAAATGGCAAGAAACAATTTTGTTTTAATATGTCTGTCTGGCATAGCTTAAGAAAATACATTTCACTGTGTTGTATCCTGCGCGGTCCCGGTGGGGAACGTATCATGGATTTTGTTCCAAGAGGGACGGAGCTTGAACTTCAGTTAAGACGGGGAGTTGGGCAGGCCACACACATTTGCAATAATCTCCACGTCAAAAGTACAGGAGTTTATTAGGCATAAGCAGTGAAAAGCTGTTACAGCTGAACTGTATTGAGTTCTATTCCCGGGATCTTGGATCCCTTCATTAGCACTGATAATTCAGCTTCGTACAAAGCTGCTGGTCACTGTTCGAGCTACTTAACCCTTCAGCGTGGGGGCATTTAAACCCCAGTTCATACTGTGATGTGGGAAGGTTTTTCTACAGGGTATTTAAATTTTTAGCTAAAATGTGCAGGAGTTTATTCAAAATAATGTAGTTTCATTAATAGTGGTTGGATTTCGATGAAACTTGAAACAGAATATTCAGGAATGTCTAAGCTTTTCAAATATGTAATAAAATCTTACC
>Ga0209629_10003223_pt1 | contig 11571 bp, 13 predicted proteins | sample TergutCu122P5_FD_187286 | JGI IMG/M metagenome (GOLD analysis project Ga0209629, IMG submission 187286) | Cubitermes ugandensis P5 segment gut microbial communities from Kakamega Forest, Kenya - Cu122 P5 (SPAdes) (version 2) | ecosystem: Host-associated > Arthropoda: Insects > Digestive system...
AAACTCACTCTCTCTAAATATTAGCAAAACTTATTTTATTCAATTTTCCAGTAAAAGTTTAAATTATTTAGATATAAACATTACCTATGAAAACAATTATATTACCAAAGTGAATGGCTTAAAATTTCTGGGGCTAAATATTGACAATGCTTTATCTTGGAAAACTCACATAGATAAAATTTTACATAAACTAAGCTCTGCATGTTTCGCCATGACGTTAGTAAAAAGTTTGTTTCTCAACAGATGCTAAAAGTAATTTATTACTCCCACTTCCACCCTATAATTTCATACGACATAATATTTTGGGGTAACTCAGCACCAAGTTCAAGAGTTTTTAGAATGCAAAAGAGAATAATAAGAATTATGATCGGAGGTAGAAGTAGAGATTCACGTAGAAAACTGTCTACCAGTGTTAAAATTCTTCCATTCCGTTCTCTATATATTATTTTCCTTCTCCAGTTTGTCATTAAAAAACAGGGAACTTTTTACCACAAATAATGAGACCACAAGTATGGTACTCGACAGCTTCATAACCTTCATCACCCTCTGGCAAATCTGAAGAAATATTAGACAGGAGTGTTCTATATGGGTGTAAAGATATTCAATAGTCTTCATGCTTACATAAAAAAGGAGTATAATGATATAAAAAAATTTGAATCTCTCTTGAAGGAGTTTTTACTCAAAAACTCTTTTTATTCACTGGATGAATTCTACAATTTCGCATAAGGATGCGCCAAATTGGCTATGGTATTAATCTTGCTTTAAATAATTTTACTTACTGTGATTGTATATAAACAATAATTTTAACCCCTCACATTGTGAACAATAATACTCTCCTCCTGTAAATGTAATATAATGAAATCTACCTTTGTGAACAATGTTATTTTTTTAATATTTACTACTTGTATAAATATGTTAACCCAAATGACTTAAACTGTATTCAAAAATTATTTGTATAATTTATATATATATAGATGTACTCTCTATTTCTACATCCATGTGATTTACACCTTATAATGGAATTTTTGGAAAGCGAAATAAATTGAATTGAATTGAACCTGTATAATTTGGTGTCTTATCAGACTGATCCTTTGACGTTGATGTGTTATCAAATTACTACTATGACTGAATGCCTTATTACACACATCACAAGTACAAGGGCGCTCACCAGTATGTAAGCGTTGATGTGTTAATAGACTACTGTTGTCACTGATTGCCTTATTACACCGATCACAAGTATAAGGGTGCTAACCAGTATGTAAGCATTGATGTGTTATCAGACTGCTCTGTTGACTGAAAGCCTTATTACACACATCACACGTATCGAGCCGCTCAAGATTATGTAGGCGCTGATGTGTTATTGGCTTGCTCTTTTGACTGAATGCCTTATTACACACACCACACGTATAACGGCGCTCACCCGTATGTACGCGTTGATGCGTTATCAAATTACTTATATGACCGAAAGCCTTATTACACATATCACACGCTTAAGGGCGCTCAGTAGTATGTATGCGTTGATGTGTTATCAAACTGCTCTGTTGACTGAATGCCTTATTACACATATCACACGTATAAGGGCGCTCACCAGTATGTATACATTGATGTTTTATCAAATTACTATTACGAATGAATGCCTTATTACACACATCACATGTATAAGGGCACCCACCATTATGTACACGTTGATGTGTTATCAGCTTGCTCTTTTGACTGAATGCCTTATTACACACACCACACGTATAAGGGCGCTCACCCGTATGTATGCGATGATGTGTTATCAAATTACTATTATGACTGAATGCCTTATTACACACATCACATGCATAAGGGCGCTCACCAGTATGTATGCGTTGATGTGTTATCAGACTGCTCTGTTGACTGAATGCTTTATTACACACATCACACGTATAAGGGCGCTCACCAGTATGTATACGCCGATGTTTTATCAAATTACTATTACGGCTGAATGCCTTATTACACACATCACACGTATAAGGGCGCTCACCAGTATGTATGCGTTGATGTGTTATCAGACTGCTATGTTGAGTGAATACCTTATTACACACATCACACGTATGAGGACACTCAACACTATGTATGCGTTGATGTGTTTGCAGCTTGCTCTTTTGACTGAATGCCTTATTACACACACCACACGTGTAAGGGCACTCACCCGTATGTATGTGTTGATGTGTTACTAGATGGCTCCGTTGACTGAATGCCTTATTACACACATCACACGTATAATGGTGTTCACCCGTATGTATGCGTTGATGTGTTATCAGACTGCTTTGTTGAGTGAATGCCTTATTACAAACATCACATAAATAAGGGCGCTCACCAGTATGTGTATTTTGATGTCTTATCAGACTGTTCCGATGATTGAATGCCTTATTACACACATCACATGCATAGGGGTGCTCACCAGTATGTATGCGTTGATGTGTTATCAGACTGCCCTGTTGACTGAATGCCTTACTACACAATTCAAAGGGATAGGGATGCTCACCCCCACGTATATCACCGGAATATCTGCATTCATCAGTATGTATATGAAGTTGTTCATTCAGAGTGCCCTGGTAAAAAAACAATTTCATACATTAAGATATATTCTGATTGAAAGAACAATTATTTCTATACCAATGTATACATTAAATACAAAATGAATTGCATTTTAAGAACTGTATTATTTACAACAGTGTATTAGAAGATTAACAATGTTTTGTATAATGTCTTCAAAAACAAAAGAAAGAAAAAAATCTGCCTTTACATTTATATAGCACTTATTGTACAGTGCCCTATGAAATGCATTCTGGAAAATTCATTCAACAATTAATGAAAGTTAAAGTTTTCAATTATTTTGAGCACAGCAATGAATCAACACACACCACAAAATACTGCATGTTGTTTTCACCGTTCTTGTGAATGGATGAATTACAGGTACACACTACGGCTAGGGTCCACAAATTTTCCAAAAAAACTTCAGGCCATTTCAAAGAGCTAGGTGTCAGAGGAGAGACATAATGGAAGTTCGTAACCTGAAATTGAGGCATTACCTGTGTGGTGAAGCACACATGATTTGAAAATAACTTCAGTATGTCTGTCATTTCACCCAGAGTTGCAATGACTTTCATCCCTGGGGACACTTGAAATGCAGAGTCCATATGTATTTTGGAGGTTGTACACATGGAAATACAAGGCTGCTATCACAGAGAAAATTAAACATGACATTCTAAGTGTGTCAAAATGTGTTGCATTATATCAAAAGTATGTGCATATTAAAGCCTGCTCGCAATGAGATATATACCCACAGCCTGGAGGCAGGGCAAGATGATGTTTATATCTGCAAACGGAAAGGTCAACTACACTCAGGCAAAGGCATATTGCCCTATTACTCTACCTTCCTTCATGCAGAAAACAATGCAAAAATTCATGACCAGGAATGTCAAGGATGAAACACTGGGGCATGTCCCCTACATCTATACGAATCTGCCTACAAACCACAGAAGTCCAAAGAAACCACAATGAACAAAGTGATTACATATATACAGAAAGCAGAGGGAAAAAGACAGTTATACTTGAGCTTTCCTAGATACTGAGGAAGCTTCTGCTAGCACTTCATGTGATATAACACAGGCTGCCAAATGGCATGGGCTTGGAGACACACTATAATTGTGCTTTATCATGACTTTCTGATATGATACAAACACCAAGCTGGTAATTACCCACAATTACACAATAGGCTATGCTTAATCAGTATCTTCAGAACAGTCCATCATTGGTCCCCATACAGAGCCAAAAAAATTCAGTCCACATATTTCAAAACTACTCCTTCAAAATACATTATCCTTCCATTAATGGCTATGCCTTCCAAAATGTCTCTTCCCTTCAGGGTTGCAATACAAATTTTAAAATTATATGGCACCCAAAACAAAACACAAAGCAGGGAATAGTAAAGTGTAATTTGACAATATCAATTGACAAAAAAACTGATGATGGCTATATAAGACCGAAACATGTTGTTTTACTTCAAATCTTAAGAATATACATCTTTTATATAAGATATGAGTTGTGTTTTTACTACCCTCCCACCTATCCTGACAATATTTTTGGGGGAAATAAATGGCTTAAAAGCATGAGCTGCCACCACCTCACACACACCCCAAAGGCTTACCTCAAGTTCAGTCTTGATTGGTGGAAATGTTATAGCTTCTGGAATTTCATCCTTTATATCTACGGCCTCTTCAACATTAATGCTGACATCACCAGTTGCATCAAAATCACACGTTACACATGTCTGACTACAGGAACCAGTTTCACCTTCTACACAACACACACAGTTCTGTAACAACATCACACAAATCATGGTTGTGCGCTCTCATCACATGAAACAGGACACGTCTTTTATAAACATTTTACACTGCATGGAAATTGTAATAGCTGTTTGTTTAGGATTTCTATATAAACAATTTAAAAACATCAATAACAAACAATCTCCATGCAGAACACTTTATCCTCACGTGGTTATGGCTACTCCACTAGTCAAGAAATTCCTCGCATTTTAGAAAACCTAAAGGATGATGACAATTATAAAACACTCCATATAAAAATATGAGCACAAAATTCATTGTATCAATACACCAACAAAGTTGAGGGTGTACTTTGTTGGAGATTGATATATACAGAAGAACCCTCCACTCACTCTTATCATAAGCCTAACAAAACCAATCCAATCCTCCCATCCTATTTCTTTCAAACACTGACTCTTAAATTATCCTCCCAAGTCTCCCAATGGTTCCTCCTGTTCAGGTTTTCTAAGCAAACTTTGTATTCCCTTCTTCTTTCCTACATGCATGCTACATGCCACATAGTTGTTATCTTCCTTGCTACGATTATGTTAATAATATATGTTGAAGAGTAACAGACATGAAGCTCACTACACAATATTCTGAACCCCTCTATTCCTCCGTCAACCCTCACATCAAATATTCTCCTCACCACCCTGCTCTCACAAACCCTCAATCTGTGTTCTTCTCTTGACACAAGACACCAAATTTCACACCCACACAAAATGACAGGAACAATGTCAGTTTTACAGATCAGTACATGCAACATTCTGAACTGAATGACAGCAAGTATTGCCTGAACCTATCCTGCTTTTTTCCCAAGATCGTGGTCCTTCTCACATTTGGTCAGGATTTAACATATCTTAAACCAGACTTACAACAAAGTGACAGCGGTACTTCACAAGCAATGTGACATAAAATACAAACTGCTCAAGACTTTACCATAAGGACTGCTGAAAGTCCATTTTCCACAGTCCAATATTTCATGAGTACAGATTACCAGAGAAGCCAGGAATTCTGAATATTTGTTAACTATGAACAACCCTGAACAAAAAGACCTAAACTCAATTCAGGTTTCATATTTATTACCTGATCTATCACCGGCTTGTGATTCTCTTTCTCTGCTACATCAGTGACCTGTGACATCCTAAACTTTAAACTCGGCCATCAATTTTCCACTGTCAATCATGTTAGATGTGACTTACTACAAGGAATATCCTTTTACACAACTGCAAGGGAAAGCACCATGTTCAGAGAAACCTCCCAGTAATTCCTGTCATGAATCAAACACATCCTATCCAAACCTCCCATTTCAGTTTATTAATATGGAATTTTGTATTATCTTCAAATCAGTAAGCAGCAGCACGGTCAGTATGATGACTAGGGCATCTGCTGGAAGATTTGGGGTTTAAAAATCTTGGAACGAGCAAGACTAATACCTCTTCGCCCAAACATCCACACCAGCTACAGTGCCCACCCAGCCTCCAAGTCAATGAAAACCAGAGCTTACTGTCTGGCTGTAAGGTGGCCAGTGCAGACACACTGACCACTCAACCAGTCCGCCCCCATGGCACATAATGGGACAACTTTATTTTACCTTAACCTCCTACCTACGTACATATCTCTCAAGAGGTAACATCCTTTCTGGTCTTATAAAGGAACCCTTTTATACATCACTTACCTCTTGCATGCACACTACAGGATGAATTGGTTTCATCTTCATTGAACCAATTGCATTAACATTATGAAGAGTGCCAAAAATGAACCTCATTATATAATATTCTATGTCCTGATCCACTGCAGAATCCGGGGCACTCATAACGCCACTTGCCGACACATGTGGCGCTAGAGCGCTGTGGATTGGCAGTATGATTTTCACCTTTTCCATGTACCCGGAAGTACAAATGTATTCCGTTCACTCATGTTGTCGCGTTTTCAATGAAACACCCACGTGCTTGCCCGCGCTCTCCGTGTTCAGTTACAGTGTCCATTGTCTGGTGGTTGTGTGAGCTTTTTGTCTGCTGGTGGTGTGTCTGCTTCTGTCGGTTAGTTATATCGGCATCTGTGCTTGTGTCAGTTACTAATATCGTCCTTCTATTTGTGCTTGTGTCAGTTACTTATATCGTTCTTGTTTTTGGGAGCAGCCGCATCTCCGAAAACAGGTAGGGTGCTACACAATACTGATCATCTTTACATGAGGGTCTTTGGTTAGGGTCATAGGCTATTTTTTTTTAGTGACCTGACATTATACATCATTCTCTTTTTTCTTCCCTTCATCACTTTCCTCCTCTTCTCAATTCCACTTCCCACACACAACGGACCTATTCCTTTTTTCCCGCCATCTAACAACACTCTTCATGTTTTCCACCTTCACCGGCTTCATACACCAATTCCTTTTTTCCAACACAAACCACACTCCCCTATTCCTCCCACTCTTACAGCTTCTGCTACTGTGACACTTCCTTCACTCCGATAACTATATACAGTCACGGATGAAAAATTTTTTCACCGCCATCTTGGGCCCCGGATTATGCAGTCGCTCCCTATGTCCTTCTGTTATTAAGTCCCTCTAAACACATTGTATTGTCCTGATAACTTTTTCCTCAAAGTTCCTAAAAACATGTTATTCCTTCAATGTAAGAAGTCACATTTCAAAGCCATAAATATGAAAGGAATGTCTGATTTATTTATGTACGAAACATTCCACTGCAAGTGGTACTTCACATGCAGTAAGTCAAAGTTTTTCAAACTGCTTGAAATCCAATCTCTTGAGTAAAATTTATGTTTCATAAGGACAGACTGACATAGCAGCAGGCAATTCTGGATATAGCCTATATGAAATGTGCATACACTAACCACAGGCACACCACTTACCTTTGGTTCCCTTTTTATTACTGGAATTATCCTTGTCTCTTGACCTTCTTCTTCCTGTATATGGGTGACTCTTTCAGCTTCTATACCAGTCACCTTGTTTCCATTAAAAGTAGATGTTACACATGTCTTGCTAGATGTACCAAATTCACCTTGCAGTAAATCCATCCTGTTCTGTAAAACCATCACACTAATCATAGCTGTGCCCTATGATGACATAAGTCAGGGATCCATTTGAACCATTTTATTCAGTATCAAAATAATAAATCCATATTACAGATTTACTTTGCTGCAAATTTCAAAGTCACAGAAATCTTATTTTTCTCAAATATACTGGTAACTGTTGCTCCATTAGCCACTCACTTACCTGCCTCTTACACAACCTTAAGAGACATTACCATGTACAGAGGTGCTTTCCATTCCATTCCATCAGGGGCCAAAAAAGCCCAGTCCACATCTCACACAGTATTTATATAATACGGACTTTCAAAAAAATCTTCTGATGTCGGTACAACAAATTAGCACATATGTCTTATCTCTCTCATTTGCAGCATGCTAGAAATGATCATGCTAATGCTAGTAAACTTACTTAGTACATTCAACCCTACCGATATATGAAATAATCCTTAATATCTGAGACCACAGAAAATGAGAGGTAGCATAAGATTCCTGGGAAACATTTTGTTCTTTGGTCCATACAACTTCTCGGAATATGATGATTTTAGAATTGTCTGCACACAGGCCAATAGCACTCACCAGATTTCTCTCAAAGCGGAAAATGCTCTTCAAACCTCTGTAATAAAATTATTGACAGACTTGTGGAAAGGCACTGAATAGGACTTTTAAACTTTATATATGTTTATCACTCTTGACACTGTTCTCATGAAAACGACGAAAACGCAACCCAAAAAAACCATTCTTCTTCAAGGAACAAAGGAAAGTGATTCAGGTTAGCAACTATGTACTAGCAGCAGAATAAAAACAAAATTGTGTTCCTAATTCGTCAGGAAAGGTATGTAAATGTGATTTTTTTAAAACTATCGTAGTGCCAAACTGCAGACAAGAGTGGTGTAGAGTTTTTTTTATTTGCTGGAAATTCTATCATGACATACGTAGTGCGGATAAACATGAAATCACGTATATTGCGTTATCAGACAAATTCAAGCTGGAAGGCTTTGGTCACGGATTACTACTCGTAGGCCGTGATAATTTGCACATAACGAGGTGCATTTGGAAGAAGTACAAAGCACTTTCCTTTCTTCCAGTAATTTCATTAGTCGGTATTTTCACTCTGTTTCATTCTGATATGTCCATCAGTGTATAAAAACCACGTGTCAGAATTGCCGAATATTCCTGACTACGTATTTTTCTCATTAGAGCACACTGCGTGTTCATCAACTAGACTCTACCACATTATCAGACAGGTTTTCAGATTTTAATTAAGGCTGCTCCTCAAATGATGGCCTTCCCATTTCCGACATCACGGAAGACGAGTTTTCCGACGTTTCGGAGAAAATGTTTTTAAATCTCGGGATCCCTGAACTTTCTTTCGCTTGGATAAATTCCTTCTTCAGAATTTACCTGAAGTAAATGTAGCCACCTTGATGAAGAAGGCGTAACTGTCTTTGAAATGCCAGGACGTATAACCTATGGGATATAAACAACATGGAAGCCTTATCAACTGAGCAAACATAAGCTGTTTTAAACTTTTTTACATTTACTTCTTTATCGCTGACTTACTTTAAATGTTCATTGTCAAGTAATTCCCCATTGACCCAACTCCAGAGTTTTTTCCCGTAATGTTGTAGGCATCGGAAGGAACCACAATACTTCTCGTGGCCGCTGGACTGACAGCTACAACAAGAGGGCAAGTGGAGAAAGATCGTGACTTTCGAGACTTTGAAATTTGTGGGAAATGCCAGGTTCTCCCAGCGGTAGTGTTCGTATCTTCTGCAATGTCACTGGGCGAGTTGTTCACAAATTTGCGAAGGAGCTTGGTGGTTTCAAAACGTCAGAAACCCACTCCACACCTTATAACATACCTGAAACACTTTAAAAATTTGAATTTGTTGGTAGATACTCGCTTTGATCTTTGAGGGGGGTGTTAATACGCAGAAGGCACTGTTTGATACAGGATCAATCTATCTCTGTAAACCTCTTTACATCAACTGCACTTGCCTCTTTCTCTCATTCCTCAATCAGGTGAAAACCCAAAGTTTCTTTACTTGAAAAAAAATGGGAACACAATGAAGCAGTGATCAGCTATTTATAGACTTCAAGAAATCATATGATTCAGTTGGGAGGGACGTCTTGTATAATATTCTCATTCAGATTAGTATCCCTATGAAACTGGTAAGGCTAATAAACTTGTGTCTGCATGAAACCAATAGCACAGCACAGTCCAGGTAGACAAGCATTTGCCTGACATGATCCCTATTAAGAAAAGTTTGAAACAAAGTGGTGCTTCATCACTATTGCTTTGTAACTCTGCTTTAGAATATGCCATCAGGAAGTTTCAGGTAAGACAGGAAGGCTTAAAATTACATGGTATACACCAGCTTCTGGTTCATGGTGGTGATGTTAGTATATTGGATGGATACATAAATACTATAAAGAAAAACTCAGAAGCTTTAACAGTTGCTAGTAAGGTGAATGGCCTGGAAGTGAATACTGAGAAATGTAAGTATGTGGTAATGTTTTGAGAACAGCATGCAGGGCAAAATTACAAAGTAAAGATAGACAATAAATGCTTTGAATGGTGGAACAGTTCAGATATTTGGGAACAACCAGAACAAATCAAACTTCAGTCAATGCAGAACTTAGGCACAGGTCAAAGAAAGGAATGCTTGCTGCTATTCAGTGCAGAATTTTGTCCCTTCCAGTTTGCTGTCCAAAAATTAAAGCTCAAGATAATAAGAACTATAATTTTGCTCGTCATTTTCTATGGGTGTGAAATTTTGTGTTCACACTGAAGAAGGAACATAGGCTGACGGTGTTTGATATTATGGTACTTAGGAAGATATTTGGGCCTGAGTGGTACAAAGTGACAGTGGAGTGGAGAAACATACATAATGAGGAGCTTAATATTCTGTACTCCTCACCAAACATTATTAGGGTGATCAAATCATGAAGAATGAGATGGGCGGGGCATGTAGCACGTATGGGGGAGAGAAGTAGTGCGTACAGGGTTTTGGTGGAGAAACCTAAGGGAAGGAGACCACTTGGAAGACCCAGGCCTAGATGGGATGACAATATTAAGACGGAACTCCTGGAAGTGGGATGGGGGAGCATGGACTGGATTAATGGCTCAGGATAAGGACAGCTTGCAGTCTCTTGGAAATGTGGTAACTAACCTTCAGGATCCATAAAATGTGGGGAATTTCTTGACCAGCTGGGAATCAATCAGCTTCTCAAGAAGAACTGTGCTCCCAGCAATAAGTCAGTACATGTATTCCAACTATATGTGATGCATCCTTTATGCAATATGGAAAAATTTCACAGCATATTTTGAGTGATGATTCATCAAATAATTCAACTTAAACTTTGTATCAAGTGTGGAGTGATTACAGGGCTGAAGACATGACTGAAGTTAATAAATTTGGTATATACACATTAACAAACCCTCTCATTCATAGGCTAACTCAACAAGTTGACAGTGTCTAATGAGCTCAATGGATCCATTGAGAAACTAATTACCAGTAACTATCTTCCAATCTTACTAATTCAACATCTTACCAACTAAACAACCAAATATATTACTCACATTCTACCCTCACAGGCCATAACAACCCATGTACCCAGGAAACCACCACTTGTTAAGGAACTGGAATTTCAACACCATTAACCTCTTGCAGTCTTCTGCATTACTGGTGACACCCACTCTCCACATCGTGTGAAATAAAAAAATTACAAACATCACACAACACTTGTTTCACTAAACAAAACTTCTGTGTTTAAGCATATAACTTAACCAGACACATTTTGGCCATCACTTGAAGTTGCAATTAATTTGTCTCTAAATTTTACTGTCAACATTATGCAACATTAGTGAGATCAGGCACACACCGTACAGCATGGTGACATAAAGAGTATGTGATCTTGACCTGTTCAGGAAGGAATGTATGCTAATAATGACATTTATTGCCAATACACACACTACACTGGATGTTCTGCTGACTATAACTTATTACTTGCATGTGGACCTTGCAAGCTCCCCTGTATGCCGTATACGATAGACTTAAAAGAGTGTAATGCATAGAAAGAAAAGGAATGATTAACATTTCACTTGTGTTTGGAATTTTGGAAATTGTAGTGAATTTCATACAAATAACTTATACTGTGTACGTTGACC
>Ga0209629_10003224_pt1 | contig 11569 bp, 6 predicted proteins | sample TergutCu122P5_FD_187286 | JGI IMG/M metagenome (GOLD analysis project Ga0209629, IMG submission 187286) | Cubitermes ugandensis P5 segment gut microbial communities from Kakamega Forest, Kenya - Cu122 P5 (SPAdes) (version 2) | ecosystem: Host-associated > Arthropoda: Insects > Digestive system >...
TGAATACAGTAAATTAATGGTCCTGATGATTGCAGCAGTAGGTCCAGGCCAAATCGTCTGTGCTAACCATTCAGATTGCACGGTCCCATAACTGAGAAGTCCACAATTATGAATCTTATTATTATAAATTTTGCATGCATTGTGTCTCTTTGTTACAAAAAACTTGTGTACACATGACAGGCAATACATAACCCTGCTATTTTACATTATACTTTGGTCTGAGCAGAAGGAAATATAATTAAAAACAGTTCGTTCATTCATTCATTTATTTCACATTCCATTGATCTTATACAGATGTGGAACTAGTCATATATACATTTAGCATAATAAATAAAGCAAGTGTACATAAGTTGTGCCTTATTGTAGCGTCATAGGATAACTACATTAACAATTAAAGTACTATGATTAAAGTAAGTATAAGTAATAATATGTACAAGGTTACAATTATAGTGAATTATGTATTAAAATATTCCTCCAGACTGTAAAAGTAATTATGTAAGAGGTATCTTTTTAAGGCTAGCTTAAATTTATTCTTATCATCAGATAAATCTTTGATGGCTGTTGGTAGATGATTGTAAATCTTAATTCCTGAGTAATAGATGCCCTTTTGGTATGTTGTTAAGTTTGCTGTAGGTATGTACAGATCAAAAGTTTGCCTTGTATTGATTGATTTTATGTACTTGTGAGTTAGACAGAAATTGGTCTTTACGTTTAGTAACAAATAAAAGTAAGGTATATTGCCCAATAAGTGTATGTAGTTGTTTTGTAATAATTTTGAAGGTTTATATTTTTTTAGTCCATTTATGAATAAGAGGTTTTAGAAGTGGTTACGGTATGGTGGGGGGTTGCTTTTCCAATGTTGTGGAACATAGTTCGAAAAACTATCACCAGGAGCACGCCACAGAGCCAACACCGATATAACCTGTGCAACACCGGCTACCGAAGAACGTCGTGGTCACTTGGGGGGTGCTGTAATTTTACGTTTCCACGGAGTTTCCAATCTGTACAAGTAGTAACTGTGGTCACAGGTTACTACTCTGCACGAAGTACCTACCCAGTAACCTCAGCACACTTTATTTGCTCTGTATCCAATGCTGTGATACATTTTTTTATGTTACTTTTAACCTTTGGTTAGAACGTGACAAAATAAGAATCTATAACGACACATTTTTACACAATACGCATTGTATGCGTCCGTAATAATTTGCATAATAGGTCAAAAATCACGTCATATCGGCTCATTAATTGCTGCAAATACTCGTATAAGCATTCGTCACGAAACACTTGCGATTGCAGGTAGACACCCTATTACTGGACTGTATGTTTTGGTTGGCACTACTCTTGGCAAAATTCAGAGGTTAATTTCGTTACGGATTCTTTATACCCCACAATCCACGAAATATACTCAGTCAAATATTAATGTGCAAGATGTAAACCAAAAGTATAGTGTTCTTAATTCTTTCGATACCTTCAAATCATAAACTGTCCCTTATCGTTACTCTAAAGTGCATTTAGTTATTAATTAAAACATAGTTTCGTAATCTGTGAAAGAAATGCGTCCTGTAGAGCACTTATTTGAGGACCCGGCAATCGTGTAAAATATTTGTATTCTAGGAGACGTGACTGTAAAGGGGATACGTCTTATGTAGCACTTTTCCTTCTGTACTTGTATTCTACCTGTTGAATGTTAGCGTATATGAATGAAACATATAGTCGAAAATAGAACGTATAGAGTTTGTATGGCCTGTATTTGCTAGTTATTATTTTATATTGTACTTATATTGCATCATTGGGTGTTCTGTCAAATGTTTCTGTCTGAAGGTGTAGTTATATGCAGCTATTTTATGAAAAGTATTGCACTTGTGAAATGCATATGTATGAAGTTAAAAAAATAAATTTAATATTTACGGTACCTAACCTAAGTTGTTTCTCGAGCCTCCTGCCTGGACGACCCCTGCCCTGTTGCAGCACTTAACCTAGGCCTTATCTACAGTTCATAAATGACGCCTCCTTGTTTCCCCACGCACAACTACTATAACAGACAACTATTTTTCCGGCTCCGTGACAACTATACTAGACGCTTTGTTACGATGCATGGTCCAACGAATGTAAAATATACTAGCAGCGCTTTGCGTAAGAGTTTAACCAACTTTATACACAGAATATAAGCGACTTTAATGTTCATGGTACCGTGCGTCTTAGTAATACTAGTCATATAAATGCCAACGAGATGCAGCTTTTTTTATTCTCTTTATTTGGTGTTAGAACTCTACATGTTTCGGACGCACTTTGCTTCCATCATCAGGAGCACTGTAAACTGTAACTAGATGATCGGTGGTTTATAGTGCTCCTGATGATGGACGCAAAGTGCTTCCGAAACATATAGATTTCTAACACCAAATAAAGAGAATAATAAAAGCTGCATCTCGTTGGTAGTTATATGACTAACATAAGTGACTTTTACACTACTGATTACCTATGGGGTAGCTTTCACGCGACAATTGTAGTGAATGGCCTGCAACAAATAAATCCATGGTCAGTTGGAGGCATGGATTAAAGGTAACAAGTATAATTTACCTTAAGTTTACCACATTGTATGTGGGGGGTATATTCTGTTTTCGGACACACACAATACGATTGGCAATCCTATAAGTAGTTCGTTAGTGGCGCGAGAACTTCCCGCAGACGATTAGTGAGTGATTGGAAGCTACTACAGTTAATATTTTTTATATTATTTTTATTCTTGTATAGTGTCCCAGAATAATTGGTAATTCAATAATGAAATTTATCAAAAATCGCCCTAAGTGGGTAGGCGAAGCTGTATCTTCCTGCCATGATTCACGCAGGAAGAAAACATTTTACAAGTAAGTGTGTATCCTGATAATAATATTAATCAGTTGTGTTTTGGTGTATATTACTTTTATACCACTTACTAGTACGTCGCAAAATTGTCAGTGTTTCAAATAGTTTTTTTTATGAGATTCATTTCGAAACGACATAATTATATTTTATCTTCATGTTTTGGTGTGTAGTAAACTTAGAAAATTGCAGGTGTTACACCGCCACAAGAATACCAAATACTGTTTCTAGTAATTATAACAGCGGCATGTTACACAAAACCGTATGGTTTATCATGTAGTTTATATCACGAGCAAATATCCTGTTTTGTGGTTTTTTTCAATCCTTAAGGCAAATTCCATGAAGGTACTTCCCAATTAGGCCATTCCTGTGTCGTTCGGTAGCCCTTACAATTTATTGTCCACTAATCCTATCATTTGTTACTTCAGGGCATGAACTACTGACAGCACTATTATTAAATGAAATATAAATACATAAATATTATGTGAATATATGTTATTCAAACCGTGCATTTTTCTTATTCTCTGTATTTTTAAAAACCATTGATAATCAGTAATTAAAGCACAATAAAATATATTAAAAAACATGCCTCATATCAAATGCCAACTCCTGTGTGTTTAGGCACCACTGTGCCTTCATCAGGGAGTTTATCAACAACATTCATTTGTATGTGCAACAAGTATTTCAGGTGCTATTTGTCCATACTTCCATCATAAAAGTTAAGTGTTAAAATGTTAAAACTCCAGATTACACATCAGCAAGTATAAGTTCACATTGCTGAAACAACTCCACACAGTGATGAGCCTCCTCATTTGCACAGTCACAGTTGTTTTTTCTTCATGGATTGTGCACACAAACATCTGTATCAATATATGATCCAAAGGGATCTCATCCAGTTGAAGTGTGTGATGCATTGCGTGTCAAGGTATATAATGTACTCACTATGTACACTGTACACCTGTGCACAGGCCAGGAAGAAAATTGTCTGTGATTGTGTAACAGATGAGTCTCATTGCTGTGTGGTGTTGTTACAGCATTGTGTTCATATACTAGTTGATGTGTAATCTGGAGTTTTAACATTTTAAGACTTTTAACTTTTATGAAGGGAGTAAGGGTGAATAACGCCTGAAATACCTGTTAAACATATAACCTTTGTTGCTGATACATTCCCTGATGATGGCACCTTGGTGCTGAAACATGTAGGAGTTGGCACCTGATATGAAGTGTGTTCTGTACTCTATTGTATTGTAGTGCATTTTGTTGGTTTTTAAAAACATGGAATAAATACATAAATAAATATATTTGCTATGAGTCAAGTGTAATTTTATTGTCGGATTATAAACTTAAACAATATCAAAACAGGAGCTGTAATCATATAAGTCTGTGTAAGCTGAAAGTAGACCTTACATGCTCTGTCTGAAGCCTCTTGTATAAATTATATATGAAAATAAATAATATTAGAGTTACTGTCACAGAATACTTTTTTATATTCATTGTTATGAATTTTTGTAATTTTCCTGTTTACATCCAGATACTGGCACTGTTTTTTAAGGCATTTGTTAAATATGTTCTATCAGAATATCTCAGTTCAAATCCTTTGGAGTCAAAAGTAACCTGTGTTGAAAATGGAAGATTTGGGCTGTAATATTTGTTTTATATCTTACAGTGAATTTATATTTGGTTCAGTTCGAGGCAAGAAGGGGGACTTCGTTCTGGTGTCAAATGCAGATGCTGTTGAGCCAGATACCCCAGAGGGGTGTGATGTTGCTGAGATCATTGAATTGTATGAAACAGGTAAAGTTAATTTTGCTGTACGTAGTGTAGATTGCTTTCTTGCATGTCTGCAGTTCTATTTTTTAAGGTTTCCATTTGTCTGGAGTCTCTGGAAACATTGTTCAGCCACTGGACTCTGGATGGCCTTGTCAGAATTTTGCAGTCTATGGATATTTTTTGTCTTCATGTAATTTAGATATCTTAGGTTTTATGTACTTACATGAAGCAAGGTAAAGCAATCCCTATACATGCCTGGACAGGCTCTGAGGGTTCCAGAAGGTTGAGGCTCCCAGATATCAAGACACTTGACACATACAGGTGGTAAGGTTTTCAGCCCAACACACTGGCCCTCTTTAACCCCCAGGAAATATTCCTGGTACTCATTTCTGTTAGAGGCTGAGTTGATCCCATGGCCATATTGCATCCAGAAGGATTATATAAATGAAAATTCCAGTGACATCATCAGGAATCAAATCTGGGACCTTCCGGCTTGTAGTACAGTGCCTCAAACAACCGTGTCACCGTGTGCCCTATGTACTTGTATAGGAGTGGAAATATTATGTTCAGTACAATTTTATTGACAATAATTATATTTCCACTTCATGCTGTGTGCATACTCTCCACACGTTTGCTCTACCAGTCAGCACTATGGCATGTATTTTTTACATTTCTTTTTTTCTGGGTTCTTAAATGAATATTACTGTGACACGCTTTTTCCACATAGAACTTAATAGTGATATACTTTTGTGTTTGCATGTAGCAGTAAAAATTCAGATCAGACAATGCATATTAGGAAATACTGGAAGTCCTGGTTTTGCAATAAGCAATTTAAGCACATGTGACTTTTATAACACTAATTAATTTTGGATTCTGTAAAAGCAAGAATTTCTTATCTAGCTACCCATTTATCAGTTACTGAAAAAATGTGCACTTGTCCGCTCTCAACCTGCATACTGTACGGCTGTTTACAGAGGGTGACGATACCAGAGGCTGTGGTGATACAATTTGTCCTCCTGAGGATGAGCAGTGTGCTGCTCGAAACATGTTGAGGATTGTAGTGTAAATACGTATTGTTGAAGAATAAAGGAATTGTGCATTAAGTTGGTAATTTGTAAAAGGTGTATATGTAGTCTTGGTTTACAAATAACTGTACAGTCCAAAATTGAATGTATCATGTTAAGTATTTATTATTTCAGATGATGATGAAGACCCATACAGAGCAGTAGTCAGGTGGTATTCTCGACCACAAGATATACCAAAAAGAACTGTCAAATTTTTACAGTTAGACAGGAAAGTTGAAGTTATACTGGATGAGAGACCATTTGATAATGATGTCAGCATTGAAACATTTTTTAGCAACTGTGTGGTAAGTTGTGATCCTATAGGTATGTTGATAAAACTCGAGAGTAAACTGATAGTCTGAGGCATTAGACTGTTTTTTGAAGGAAAGACTTTGAAGTGACAGGTTCTGACGCTTTGCTCTAAAGATGAAGACACTGTGATTGTTTGAAACATCAGGAACTTATTGTCAAACAACACAGCATAACATCCCAGAAAACTTGAATCTACAGATGACACTGCTGTGACATACTCCTGTTTTACATAAGTGTATTTAGTAACATGGGTAAAATGGCTGTGGGGTCACTGAGTCTCTAATTCCATTGTTTCATTTAGTTAATTATTTCTTTATTATTTATGTTTTCTACATTCCTGATTGTGGTTTTGTTATGCACTGTTCTAGGTAGTGCGAGCTAAAGTGGATGATGATCCAGTTACTGAAGCTAAGAAGCTTGCAGTACATGTATCTGTACCGGTATTTGTTTGTCGCTACAAACTGGTGGTTTCAAGCCGGTTAGGAAAGTTGGAGCCATACCTCAATTCAGACGAAACTGATGTGAATAAGTCTGATTTTAAATCTAGATTGGAAGAGCCCATGGTAGATTCTTCCTCAGAAAGTAGTGTCATCAAAGAAAACAAATCATACAAACAAAAATTCTCAAAGGTAGATGGCTCAATGAAGATACATTTAAATACTATAATGCGTGGTGTACCCTCAAATCTTGATGCAAAAGGAAGTGAAGCTATGTGTGGAAGCACAAGTAGTGTTGTTCTCAAGCAGGTAAATTTGGAAATGAACAGGCAGGCAGAGTGTGTTGAAGATGGAGATCGATCAAGGTCACCAACTATACCATTGACAGGTATCTGAAAATATCTCAAGCTTACGGGTGTTGTATTCTATAGATGAATGTTAATCATCTGCTGTCACTTTGTAAGTCTTTAGGTACAGCTGGAACAACATAAAGTACATAATTCAAAAGGATATGACCACATTTAATATACAGTAAAGTCTTATTAATTCAAAGTTGTTAAATTCAGAACACCATATACTGTATTTACCCAATGCAAGACAATTTAAATCTAAGATGACCTCCCAAAAATAAAATATCTGCTAAAAAAATATTTTACTATTAATTTCATACACTTACTACGCAAAGCATGTCAGATTCTACCTCCCTATGCAAAACAGATACGCCACCTCCATCGTCAGAGTCAGTGCCTTCTTCTTCCTCCAACTAACTGCTAACATTCCCATCCTCTTCATTGTCATTCCACAACACATCATTATCAGTCTTATCTACTGCATTGGATATACAGCACTCTTAAAACCTTTCACAGTTACTTTTGGTGAGATGCGCTGCCATGCTGTTATGATCCGCATTGACTAAATACTACACTTATATTTCTTGGTGTATATACTTCTTGGAATCCATGAAGATTAAAAGTTTTCTCCACAGACAGTGTTAGTGGTGTTAAGAATTTAAGTATATTGTGTTCTAGATTTCTCTGTCATGTCTGTGGTCTGATCAGTTCAAGATCATGGCTCCTTTTGTGGTTTTTAATTTGTGGATTGGTCCAGGTTTTATTTTTGAGCCTTGGAGTTAATTTTTTTAATTTTTCAATAGCCATTTTCTTGTAACTATCCTGAGACTAGATCTGTATTCAGGTACCTGGCTTGACAAGTTACTGTTTCTGTGGTCCCCAGTGATTGAGAAGAATTTAATCTAAGGGGTTCACCAGATTAGGTGCATATTTGCCTGAAAACGGAAGCCTAGCTTTCTACCAAAACATTTTGCATAATTAGGAAATAAAATGACAAAGTCCCAAAAAAAGAAGATTGTGTCTTTTAATTTTGGCCCTGCTGTTTTCTCTCTTTTGGATTTCTTGACCCTTGAAGCTGGGGCCAATAAATTTTCCCAATATGTCGGTAATGATTTACCACTCTATGCTGTGTAATATCTCAGAAGAGCACAGATCTCATATGATTAGATGATGCAGGTCTTAGTTTGGCTCCACATGGTCTGGTTCAGAGTGATCAGGTTTTCTGTGGTCCAGTTCGGCGCATCATACGCGAATGTAAGATGACCTTATATATATAAGCACCAAATTTGAAGAAAAAAACTTGTCTTGCATTTGAATAAATATTGTAATTTGAAGCATGTGACTTTCCTCTGCTTGAAACACAGGATTTTGTGTTCATAATGTGTTTAATTCAAACAGTTGTTAATTCGTAATTCAGAGCTTCCCTACTCATTACTGTATTTCTCTTCTTCATGGAAGTTGTAAAATGGTGACAAAGAGATGCTCACAATTTCTTGACATGACTGTGGAGAGGAATGTGCAAAAATATTAATTTTTTCACATCGTAGACCTAATGAATATATAGCTGCATTATTCTATCACTATGCTGTAACAAGACAGACCACTGGATATTATGTCTGGTTTTTGTTACAAATGTTTTGTTAATAATTTGTCCTCATTTGCTGTCCACACCAAAAGGAAAATCAATCCCACAAACAGTTAAATGTCCCATGATAGAGTTGACCAGCAACAAGGTGGCACTTACAGTGTCATCAGTGTCATGTGTGCTTAACCAGCAAAAATAAGCTGCAGCCAATTTTCATTGCTCCACGTGCAAAGTGAGCTGCACATAGACCATTGTTTTTGTTTGTGCTATAGGAAGGTAACTTTCTGAATGTAGTTCTTTCACAAGGTGGGAATTAAAACATTTCCAGACATGGAAGTGCTGTGCTTTTGGCTTTATATATGTATGTAATATTTTGCTTTATTTAAGAAACCCATTGACTTTTTAAATAATGCTGTTTTGATCAGTGAAAATAACAGTGTAGAATTTGGAAATATATATTTTTTCATGTGTTTTATACTATTATAGTGCATAGTTTTATGGATACATCTTTTTTCATTATAAATACCAGCACACATTTTAGTGATCATTACCCTTGCATATGAGAACTTAAATTACAAATGAAAGTTAATTTGTGTTGTTAAACACCAGAAATCATAAAATAAATTCTATTCATGCTGACCCTATTTGGGCTGCCTATTGATCTCTCACACTGCTGATTGAGAAGTGTGAATTCCTTTGAGGTTGTCAATGGGTCTCTTACATTATTTACTGGACCTGCTACTTCAGGAAATTTTGCAATTGGGTAGTTTGCATGTAAAACATTTTTACCTGTCTCTTGGAAAATCAGAAGTTTGTGTTTGCAGTATCTATTCCATACTATTCCCAGGTTCTATTGTTATTATGAGATTGCAACCAGCGAATAAATTGCATCTATAAAACAGTGTTGAAAATGGAAACTTCTTTACCATGCTGTTTCCTTTGTTGTGAAATCTTGGAAACGCTGCTGAAAATCTTTTTCCAAATGTTGTGTCATTACTGTCAGCACATTCTTCTGAGAGTTGTCATGTAATTCAAAATGAATACATTTAATGCAATTTTCAGTTTTGTAAATACAAGATTGTCACACAGGACCAAATCAGGCTTGTAAGGTGGATTTGCAAACACCAGTGCAGTATTTGTTTTTGTCCAAACTATTTTTCTGCTAGTTCTGTTTTTGCTTAGTGCTTATATAATCTCAACAGTTGTTTGATCACTTTCCGTTCCTGTGCAGCATCTTGTAATACACTAGTTTTCTACAGTGATAAGCTCTTATTCCCCCACCAAATCTCAAAGCTGGAGAACCATCCACTGCTGGCAGCCTACAATTACTCATTCAGTATAGTCTTAAATCCTCTATATCTGAAGGTTGTCTTCCCTATATTCAGCCTGTGGATGTGTCATAATGTGGTGGGAAGGGATGCACTTGCTATGGCAATGGAAATTAATTTACCCTAAATTAAATGTACACTGATTTGGGATTTTCTGGGTAAATGTAGATGTGTATCATAATTTTGTTTGAATATTCCGTGGCACTATATGTGCCATATTGTGAAGATGTATTTGTCTTCTTTTCAAATAAGGTTATTTTCCAATGTGTCATTGTGTTCTTATTTTCAGAACCAAGCATGAGGTGGTGTAGAATTAATGATGATAGTAATGATTTTACAGTGGTGAAGGTACCCATTGAGGTATGTCATTCAAGCAGGAAGTCTGTAAAAAACATGAGAAGTAAAAATACACAACCATCTATGAAAGATGTGTACTCGACAGATACTGGAGATGTGACATCGGACAGTGAAGATGAAATCATTAATATTGCTGGATTGAGCTGGAGGGTACCATTAATGCATAACAAAGAGAGTCAAATGAATAATGCAAAAACAGGAGATTATGATAACCACAGAATTTCAAAGCAGGAGGTGATTTTGGAAGCAAAGACCTGTACCCATAAAACAAAATTAAAAGACACAGACATTTCTGAATTGATGGATGTAGATGCTTATGATGATGATGATGATGATGATGATGATTATAGTAACAATGCAAGTTATTTGCCTGACAAGGCAACAGAAAAATATTCTAAACCTCCATCTTACCAAAATTCTCAGCTGAAGATTTCATGTGAAGTATCTGAAAGTGCAGTTTTGCAGGGGATGAAAACATGTGAAGTTAATGCTGATGATGTTCCAGATAAACAGAGAAAGGGAAGTAATGTTCAGAAGCGTGAAAATAAAGTAAAAGTTAATTACATAAAACCTACATCTAAAACAACAATGTTGGAGGGTGATCCTGGTTTAACATCAACATTAACTTCTGTCAAGAATGCTTCATTGAAGAAACAACATAAAGCTCAGTGGACTGGAAGCATTGGCAGCTGTACAGAATTCAACACAGATCATGGAAAGTGTGCACTGGATTTACTGGGTGGATCTCCATTCAAAAACTCAGCCTCAGTTCAAAGTACACGCGGTATATCAGTTCTGAATACGAGACATTCGGATGATAAGATGGCCAATTTGTTAAAGTCGCAGCCTTGCACAAGTAACTCAAAACTCCATCATGCTTCTGCCAAGAAGAAGCTGTCTTATGAATATGGTGAGACAAAACAGAACATATCATTTGGTGCGCATCGAAGCAGGTGTGATGTTGCTGACACAAGCCTGGCATTTGAAGATGAAAGGATTGAAGGACCAGAGACAGTTAGAAATGGAAAAGCAGAACTTCACTCTACTAAACTAGGTTGCACAAGTAAACGTATTAGTGATATGAAGTATATTCGGAAATCAAATGCTACTGCTTGCACCTTTGTATCTGTGAAGAACTCTGAGACAACAGATCAAGATCTACTAAGAAGTGTAAGTACAGTGAGTAAAATTTCCTTTACTGTTCAGTCTCATTAGCTGCTTTATGAGTGACACTGGACAGAAATTTCCTTTCTAGTCGGGTCTGTTGTTATGCACTGAGCCATACCCAATGGCTCAAGATATATTTTTTTTGTTATTTATTGTACATTCAATTGTGTTGCCAAGCCACCACTAGTTAAAAACTTTTGTAATAGTAACTTGGGTCAACGATAGATCCCGCCAGCTGATGGTTAGGGCGTGCTAGTGAAGGAGTGATGTCAGAAGGACCAGACAAAGGAAGTCCTTGAAACCCGGCCGATGAGACCACGGAGAAGAAGGTTGTTGCTAG
>Ga0209629_10003225_pt1 | contig 11569 bp, 13 predicted proteins | sample TergutCu122P5_FD_187286 | JGI IMG/M metagenome (GOLD analysis project Ga0209629, IMG submission 187286) | Cubitermes ugandensis P5 segment gut microbial communities from Kakamega Forest, Kenya - Cu122 P5 (SPAdes) (version 2) | ecosystem: Host-associated > Arthropoda: Insects > Digestive system...
CCCCACCCATCTCATTCTTCTCGATTTTACCACCCGCACACTATTCGACAAGGAGTACTGTTCACTAAGCTCTACATTATATTTTTCCCCATTCCCCTGTTACCTCGTCTCTCTTAGGCCCAAATACTCTCCTCAACACCTTATTCTCAAACACTCTCAGCCTACGTTCCTCCCTCAGTGTTAGCGACCAAGTTTACAAACAAATTTTCTTCTTATTACAAACAAAACTTCATTTCAAAAGTTTATATCTGAAATTTCAGTAAGCACTTTACATTAAATGCTGTACACAATTTATAAGGTTATTATGCAATTTTTATAAAATACTAAATAAACACGTAAGCTTCAGCTCTCAATAACTGTTAGATAATATTATAATGCTTTTGAATATTTTGAAGCTAAGAAACCTTCAGCTTCACTGCCACATTTACAAAAGCTCACCTTCACACTAACATAACATTAACTATGTCGTCACTACACATGGCATTGCTTCAGCATCAATTGTAATAAATTAACCATGAATACCTGTATTAGAGAAATGGCAGGTTTGTTTCACATGATTCAGTGTAGCACCGTTTATTCAATTACCACAACGAACAGAGAAAGCAAATAAAATTTACTAAGTTCTTTATATGTAGTATTCTCTATTCACTACGTCTAAATGGATTCTAGACTATTTTCTCATTATTCCCTTGATGTATTTTCTCCACTACATTCTGCACACACAACTATATAAATCACAGAAATATGCAGAATCACAACAATTAATGTACTGACCTTCATCAGATTGCCTTGTACAATGACTTCCTAATAACATATATATATAAAACCAATTATGCACACACAAAACTATGCGTGTGCAGATGCGTTACCAGAAGACACTTTATTTCACACATCACAAGCATACAGGTGCTCAGCACTAAGCATGCATTGATGTTCTATAAGACTAACCTTTCCAATTAATGTTTTATTACATACTTCACAGCTATATGGATGCTCACTTCAATGTATGTGTGTATGCTTTATCAGATTTCTCTTGTAACTGAATCCCTTATTACACACATCACAAACATAAGGGCGCTCACCAGCATGTATGCGTTGATGTCTTATCAGATTAGTCTGTTGAATGAATGTCTTATTGCACACATCACAAACATAAGGGCCCTCACCAGCATGTATGCGTTGATGTCTTATCAGATTTTCCTTTAGATTGAATGCCTTATTACACACATTACAAACATGAGGGCACTCACCAGTATGTATGCGTTGATGTTTTATCAGATTGCTCTGTTGACTGAATGCCTTATTACACACATCACAAACATAAGGGCGCTCACCAGTATGTATGCGTTGATGTCTTATCAGATGGCTCTGTTGACTGAATGCCTTTTTACACACATCACAAACATAAGGGCACTCACCAGTATGTATGCGTTGATGTGTTATCAGATTGCTCTGTTGAATGAATGCCTTATTACACACATCACAAACATAAGGGCGCTCACCAGTATGTATGCGTTGATGTCTTATCAGATGGTTCTGTCCACTGAATGCCTTTTTACACACATCACAAACATAAGGGCGCTCACCAGTATGTATGCGTTGATGTCTTATCAGATCGGTCTGTCCACTGAATGCCTTTTTACACACATCACAAACATAAGGGCGCTCACGAGTATGTATGCGTTGATGTCTTATCAGATGGCTCTGTTGACTGAATCCCTTTTTACACACATCACAAACATAAGGGCGCTCACCAGTATGTATGCGTTGATGTCTTATCAGATCGGTCTGTCCACTGAATGCCTTTTTACACACATCACAAACATAAGAGCGCTCTCCAGTACGTACGCGTTGAAGTGTTATCTTACTCCCCTTATGACTGTATGCCTTATTACACACTTCACATGCGTATGGATGCTCACCCCTATGTATATCACAGGAATATCTGCACTCACCACTGTGTACATTAAGTTGTTCATTCGGAGTATCCTGGTAAAACACAAAGGCTAAACATTAGGATATATTCTGATAGAAAGAAAAATTTTTTAAGCAATGTATACAGTAAATAAAAATTCACTACATTTGAAGAACTGTGTTATTCACATAAATGTATTAGATGACTAACAATTATTTGTATAATCTATTCTTCAAATAAAACACAAGCTATTATATTTATGTCACGCTTATTTTACAGTGCTATAAGAAATGCATTCTGCAACATTCCTTCAACAATTAAGGATAGTTAAAGATTTTGAAAATTTTGAGCACACAAATAACACACTGCATAAGACTGCATGTTTTTTACACAGATTTTATTATAGTTATTTTTAGGAAATCAGGAAAATATCCAATTAGAAGAGATAAATGGAATATATGGTGCAACAGGATAGTAATAAACTAAACATAGTGCTTTACATTTAATTCTGGAACAGAAAACTCAGCTGATAGAGAACCCATGACTCTATATATCACACATTTAACTTCGCTCTCAGTAAGGACTGAGGGAACCTTGACATGCTTCCACGTGGCCTCCATTGTATTTCTGTGAGCATCAGTGCACCAAAAAACTGACAGAGCAATCGACGGGGTGGTGTTGAATCCTTCATTGAGAAGACGAATGCTGTACCCACAGCAGTCAATGGCGACTGTGGTGCTGGGTAGGATACATGCCTTAATGATGGCGAGCAATTTCTGGTGGCGTGATCGGCGACAGGTGAAAGACAAGTGTCCCAAATTCCCGCTCGACATCAACAAAGACTCATGCTTCATGCGCAAACTGAATCAATTACACTTTCGTCTGCTGAAGCAGCTATTTCCACATCTTTGCCCCTATCCCCCCACCCCCACCAACCACCATAAGAAAAGCTATAATGAACAAATCAACATGAAGTATGACATTGCCTTGCGGCACAACTGTGACCAGTCAGCGACAGTTTGGTGGTCAACACGGAGTTCTGCATGACAATGGGGGGTCAAAGAAAGGCGCCGTATTTTGAACAAGACCAGGGACAATAACAAAGAGCCAACTTAAACAACAACAGACATCCTTCCTGAATGGTTGGTTCTGCTGGCAAGAGAACCAATTCTTTTTTTAAAAGAGCCTACAGGATAACCAACACTGGGATTGATTGGCGGGTTCACCAGGTGGGTGTCAGTCAGCGCGGCGCACATATGATAACAGCCCACAGCTCCCGAAAGCTGCTTCACAGCACACTGGATTGACTGTGCTCGGCCCATACAAAAGTGAGAATGTTTTCCACGTATTGTACAAACGATGGAAAGGAATTTCCTTTAGATTGTGTTCTATAAAGACAATTGTTTTTATGAGAAGTCTACATTCATCCTTCATTTGTACAGGAATATTTCTGGGTTTTTATACAATCTTAATATAAAATAATATGTATCTAGCATAATTGTAAAAACAATAAGACCTCACGCCCTTAGCTAACATGAAATGCAGATGTATGTTGGTAGTGTAACTTTAAATAAGGTGCATGACCTTAACAATTTAATGGCCTAAAAATGGCCACCAACGGTGCCAGACAGTGTAGTTTATGCAGAACTTAAGTTGTGATTAACACTAAAAGAAATCATATTTCTGTAGAACACGATTCTCCCAAAATTACTATTTAAAACCAAACCCTGTCCCACTTCAATTTCATGATCTCATTTCAAACCAAAAGGCATTGGGATTGTTTCCTTCCACACAGACACAAAATAACTCGCAATGGATACTGTTCTGAAGAAAGAGACTACCTCTATCTTCAGAACACCTCCTGAAGATGCAAACAGTAATTTACTCTGAAACACTGCTACCCGGACCACAAGTTCTCCCAACCTAAACCACATCATGTTTATTCACCACTGTGAAACACCAAAGCAAAAACATAGTGGATGGTTTATGGAGGAAAAACTTAATTACAGTATCACATTTTGTTCAGAACAGACAGTGCATGATGTGTGTTGCTGCACTGTGCACTGTTCTGAGTTACGGTTTGTACTGCCTGTCAAATGGAACAAGAAAGTAAATGGATATAACAAAACTAAAAGCTGCAAGCCATTCTGAAATGCAAAATGTTATGAGTTCTACACATATGGATCGATTTACTGTCAACACAACTACCCAAGATATATGCAACTCCCAAAACAAAAATGAAACAAATATCACAACTACATTTACCGTTGAACATGACAAATTGTAACAGCTACTGTTTTGTACAGCACACAGGATTTTCATAAATTTATTGGTGAACAAACTGTGTTTTGAATTTTAAATCAACTTAGATGATATTAGATTAAAAACCACACACACACACACACAAAACAAAATATTTACACTGTTAAGAGTACTACCAATGAAACATAACTTAATTTTAAAGCACGACATTTCCTTCCAGTTACATGTGTCCCCATTATGTACACGTTGATGTAGCTTCAGGCTACATTTTATTCTGAATGTTCTATTACACTCTTAACCCTTCAGTGTTGAGTGACAAGCACAGGTCATCATGCTGCACTCTCTCACTCATTCGACTATATCTCGACAACATAGGGAGAAAATGTAATCGGGTTGTTTTATATGTGTTCATGAAAGTGCTGGCTCTCTTATGGTGTGGCTTTATATATGGATAAGACAAAGACAACTGATATTTCTAGATACAGTTGCAATGGGTCTAACAACAGACATGCAGACATATAAATCACTTAATCCAGTTCAGCATTTATTTCATAAAACCTTATAATGTATCCTCTAAACTCACCTCTGCTTTTACAAGTACATCCTCTTCTTTTATGTCTAAAACCTCTTCTTTTATGTCTAAAACCTCTTCTTTTATGTCTAAAACCTCTTCTTTTATATCTATATTCTTCTCCACCTCTTCCTCTTCACTACATATGCCCTCCTCATCTTCTACACGTATACGCTCCTCTTCCTCACTACCTCTGCCTTTCTCTGTTTTCACATTCACCTCCTCCTCCCCCTGCTGCATATCCAAGTCCACCTCAACCTTCATATTACCACCGTTATATGCACAATCAGACGATGTTACATATGTGTCACTAGATGTACTGAGAGGAATGTGCAGAGGATCTGTGCAGCTCTGTAAAACCACCATAACATTAATGTAACCTGTCATGACAAGGAATGGTATACACTTTCATTAAAACTGATAACACTGCAGCTGCTTTCGATATTCCCTGAAGTGTCATTATTATTTGACACAATCCCACAGCACCCTGATGTACTTCTCTCATCTTGGCAAGCTTTTTAAACCTGTCATTGCAGAAATTAGGCTTCTGCATTCTTTTTGCTGTACAACCGGTGACCTCACAGTGTTGTGTCACTGGCACATTCCGATATATATAACAAATTGTCTTGAAAGTTTAAATCCTTGCAGTCATTCATATCTGCATCTTAACATTTCACATTATGCAGTATTTCCCTATCAGGTTCCTTTCCAGCCTCCCTCATTAGCAACTGTATAAAAAACACAGTACAATATATATTTTTATACATCTCCTGTGTAAGGTTGGTGCGTAATTCCCAGAATGTCACTGTAGGTTTCCAGAAACTAACATTTGCAAACTTACAGTACATTTTGAGGACAGCCCACTCAATAATGTATTTAAAACAAGAGAAAGGTCCAAGATTTTAGTGTAATCACAATTCAGGTATACAGTAGCTTAGGCCCCCCAACACAGATGCCTGTGCCCTGTCCCAGGGTTGTCCACTTATCATTTGTGATGTACAATACAGCACGGCCGCAGGTTGCTCCTAGCATTTTAGTTTCCCCCTGCTTTACATTCAGCTGTCATTACGGTTGATATAACAGACACATTGCAGACTGCAGTTCCAGCTGACTCAGTATTACCATACTGTCACAGCTAACTGATTGAAGGGTGCAAGCGAATGCATGTGTGTGGGTTTTGTGGCATGTCAGTGTTGCTGGCTTGTACTACGGTAAAGTTTAAATGCATGTTACTGTCTGCCAGAATATAAATATACTGACAGACAGACTGACAGGGAAATAAAGAATTCAAGTAAAAAATATTAATGAGTTAAAACACAGTGGGCCTGTATGTGAGTTGCCAGAACAAGCATTCACACAAGTGCTAGTGGAAGATGTGAGGGATTGACACTTATGTTGCTGCTTTCAGGTTATACTGCCTCGATAACATTCGAGAATAATTCATTATCAAGAGACAGTGTGGGGATTTAAGGGCAGATTTTGATTATTTAGCCTCTTAAAATGCTACATGAACCTGATGACAGAATGTCATGTTGGAATCATTCAATCTGTGGACAGTGTCCACTGTCACATTTAAAAAAAATAAAATATGACATTAACGGTAGAGGATTGCTTCCCATCACCCAGGTAAATAATAATAGAAACACCTTCCTAGTTGGGCCCACAAATTATTTTAAACCTCTGGGCTCATAGTTTAGTTAAACATCTTTTTACTCTTTGCCCAACCTGACTGCTCTTTCACCTGATGGCCACAACCTGACTGTAGGGAAAATGTGTTTTAATGCTTACTTTAAATGTTTAATCACAGACAAAGATCAAAATGTAAATGTTCAAAACATTCCCTTAAAACTGATCAGAATGACAATGTATACAGGGTGTCCCAGGAGGAATGTGAAATACTTCGGGAGAGTGTTCCTTATATTAAACTATACCGATATAACCCAAAACACCTATATCCAAAGTTGAACGGTTACGGAGATAATGGCCATTACTGCCGATATGTACAGTGCTTGGTAACCCTAACGACAACCCAGATATGATTGCGAGTGTTTATGTAGTTCAATTTAATGGCTTTATGTCAATCAGAAGTTACTTTGATGTTAAGTACAGATATTAACATTACAGAAACCACATACTCCTGCCATTTTCAATGTGTATTTGGTAATCAATAAGTGTGTAACAGCTGTCGAAGTTTCAAACTTCACTGGCCATTATCTCCGTAACCATTCAATTTTGGATATAGGTGTTTTGGGTTATATCGGTATAGTTTAACATAAGGAACACTCTCCCGAAGTATTTCACATTCCTCCTGGGACACCCTGTATAGCTAATATCATGTCTCATGAAAAATATTTCCTTCTTTATTGTATATTTCAGAGTCTCAGAGTTGGGATCCATTCACAGAAGGACAGATAAATGTGTTAGAGTGATACAAATGAAAGTGGCTCAATTTACTAATAATACAAAGGATTCTGACTGGGAAAACTTGGCTGAGCGTAGGATGATAACATGCTTATGTGCACTTTTCAAGATGCACTCTGGGGAATGGGTTTGGCAACCTATACATGACAGGTTGAGAAAGGAATACTATTTGAGTAGGGTTGGTCATGGTCATTTGGAGAGAAAGAAGCAGAACGTTACGTTAGGGGGACAGCGTGTTTACAGCAGATTGTGAGAGGGGGATTAGATAAAGGATGTGAAGTGAAGTGGAAGGAAGTACGGATATAGTGAGACATTTGTTGAAAAATTTCGATGATGAATCTGAAGGGAAGACAATATACAAGTCTATTATTATATTTAAGGATCTGAAATGCAGTATCAACAAAAATATCGTGTGGCTGTTTGAAAGACATAAATCCAGTCCAAAACTAAACACCATAATATTAGTAAAGGTTATGGCTGTGACCAGGACCACCTCTGTGGTCTAGTGGTCAGAGTTTCTGGCTACAGTTACAGAGGTCCCGGGTTCGATTCCCGGCGCTACCAGATTTTCTGAGTAGTAGTGGGTCTAGAACGGTGTCCACTCAGCCTCGTGAGGTCAACTGAGGAGCTACTTGAATAAAAAAGAGAACGGCCGTGGGGACTCGTTGCGCTGACCACGTGACACCCTTCTACCCGCAAAAGTTGGCACTACTTCGCCGACCGGCGGCGGTCGCTCTGTCGGTATAGTTCGTGACTAAGGCCACGGAGTTTAGTTTAGTTTAGTTTAGTTTATGGCTGTGACCAATGGCAAGCATTCTGAACATTGCACTGAACCAGCATGTTTCGTAATTTGTATATTACTTGAACACTTAAGACATCGCCTGCACTGGACTCCATGGAGTACCTGAACACGCAGCACAAACGCAATATGCGTGCGGTTTTAACTGTGGGTATTCTGTGAAGGATTTCTGGTCAGTGTGGTCACCACACTTCTGGTCTGTCTGGGTCAGATGTTCGCCACTTGGTCACACACAAACAGCACAGTGTTCGATACAAGTGGCACTGAGCAGCTGCACTGTTCAATTTCAGGTGAAACTTTCTGTGTAGTTATTGCAATATCATGGACTGACAGCATCTCTCTGACTGGTACAGTTATGCCCTCTATACTGAGTCAGATGAATCCAGTTGACATGCCACTGCCACCATCTCTAAGGTATGTTTTAATATTATTCATTTAATGTATGATCACATACATATGCCCTTCAAATTTTCAGGCAAAAACTTTTTAGGTAATTTTCATTTCTCCAAAATGTCTCACATACGACACAGAACTCATTCTCCTAAAACGCAGTGTAACTTTTTCCATCCTCCTGTTAAAATCTCCAACTTACCACCAAATATCTTTCTCAGCACCACATTCTTAAATTACAGTCTACAATTAAAGAGATAATTACATTTAAAAACTACACTTAAAAATATCTGCTGAACAAACACTGCTGTACAGTTGGAGTGGCAAAACTAAAAATCAGTTCTTTCAGTTTACAAATATCATTCATATTAAAAAGCAAGGTATTTACCTACTGATGTTATAAACAAGAAGAAATTTCCTTATTTACTTACTCCATGGGGCAAAATCTTTCTTAAGAAGCTAACCAGTTTGCAGCTAGTCAACAAATTGCCCACATTTTATGGAACCAGAAGGTTCATTACCACATTCAAAAATGCCCGCAAACTCTCCCTATCGTAGCCCGCTCAATCCAGTCCATACCCCACATCCTACTTCATGAAGCTCCATCTTAATATTATCCTCCCATCTATGCCTGAGTCTCCCAAGTGGCCTCTTTCACCCAGGATTAGCCACCAAAACCTGGAATATGCCTCTCCTCTCCCCTATACGCGCTACATGCCACACCCATCTCATTCTTCTCGATTTTATCACCCTAAAAATATTGTTTGAGCAGTACAGATCATTAAGTTCCTCGTTATATAGTTTTCTCCACTCCCATCTCACCTCGTCCCTCTTAGGCCCAAATATTCTCCTAACACCCTATTTTTACACACACTCAGCCTGCATTCCTCCCTCAGTGTGAGCGACCAAATTCCACACCCTTACAAAACAGCCAAAATTCCATTGAAACAAAGTATTGCCACAATATCTGCACTTCAGTGTTTCCTACAATTACCACAACACACAGCCATTATTTCCCTAAGCAACACCAATCAATTTGTTTCTACGCCACACTCAGAACTCAGTGTCAAGTGCAAACTGAATCACAAGTATCGAAGTGTGATATTATAGAAATCAAACACAACTAAATATTTATTATGTGCAGTGTCAAATAAATAACTACACATTTCAGCCTTTCGTATTTGATTAGGCCATCATCATCAGGTCAACTTAGTCACCAGAGAGAAACATACAAAGCATACAGAGTCATGTACAGAATTAAGACAAGTTTTGTAATGAGATCTTGTTTGTCATTGAAATTACTGTATGTATACATTATTCCTTAAAAGCTAGGATATAAAATATAATACTACAAAAATTTGTTTCTTGTTGGTATGCATAAAATTATAATCAAGTTTTTTACATGTAATCTAAAAATATATAGACATAGCGATCTAAGAATAATGTGGGTGTTTTTGGAGCAGATGCTCAGAAGGCTGATATATTAAACAGTATGTTATCTTCTGGTCTGTTGGGGGGAACACTTTATGTAGATTTGTAACAGATTATATTTTTATATCCTAGCATTTAAGGAATAATGTATACATACAGTAATTTCAATGACAAACAAGATCTCATTACAAAACTTGTCTTAATTCTGTACATGACTCTCTATGCTTTGTATTGTCCACTCTAGTGACTAAGTTGATCTGATGATGATGGCCTAATCAAATAAGAAAGGCTGAAATATGTAGTCGTTTATTTGACACTCCACATAATAAATATTAAGTTGTGTTTGACTTCTATAATGTCATACTTTGATATTTGTGACTGTACACACAACATGGATGAACCACCTAAAGAATGAAAACTGAATTGTCATACAGCATTCACATGATGGAGACAGCGGGTTCTTTCTTTAAAGTTAAGCCCGCCTGGGCTTCTCTTCTTTATCTAGTGCCAGGTTAAGAATGAGTGCAGCTAGATCTCTACTCCCCTTAAGTGGTTTTCACGGTGTGCAGAGGCACGATCGTTACCACCTCTTTGCCTCACTACTTCAATAATTTTTAAGGATTCAAACTTTTTCACTTCCTCGTACAAAAGTTTCAAACTAACTTCATCACAAATATGAGAGGGTAATTCCCATTAAATTTCAGAAGGTTATAATTATGTACCAGTTTCTTCACTGACCACGTAACGACACACAGAGGTTCAAACCCAAATATCAATCTGGAACTTTCTGTACACAAAACACCGAACTGGTGACTGGGTTCTTTATTGATATTCTTAAGGCAGACACAGACAGATGTTTTGGTTAAAGACGGTGCAGAATTGTGAGATTATGTGGTGTGGCCGGTGGTCAGAATGTGAGTACGTAGCGTTAGTGTAAAGATACTGACAGGGGAATGGAAAGTACCAAGAGAAAACAATGCAAAGTGCCAGGTTTGTAGCTTCACGAATACCAAAAGGAATGACCCATGCTGGAACACGAGCCTCTGCTGTGACTGACCGCCTGAGACTTTGAAGGGCGACTGTCGAGAAATTGTGTGACATGGGCTATAGTCAGTGTCTTCATCTGAGTAGTTTGCTTTAGCAATACAACGAAATAGTATGACGTAACTCTACAGTTTTGATGAAAAGTCATATAGAACAAACTGCTCACCAAAAATGTAATAATTACGACAACAAATAAAAATTTTAGACAAAATGGAAAATGTATTAGACTGAGCCTGTAAAACAAAGACTCACAAAATGTATTCGACCTAGACTGTAAAACAAAGACACACAAAATCCCCAGCTGTCATTAGTCATCAACCCACAACGACAGTGTACTTATCATTAGTCAAGGGGCGAAAAATCTCATAATTTAGTGTAATATATGTACAAATGTCATGCTAAGTGCAGGTATTTTTTGTTTAGCAAGTGTGTCAGGAACACAATTCATCGTTGTCTTCCATAATGTCTCTACACTGACCACCGCCAGACCCTCACAACAAACACAGTAACATTCAGTATCAGTTCCTCTCTATATTGCCCTCCCCAGACCCTCAAAACAAACACAGTAACATTCACTATCAGTTCCTCTCTATATTGCCCTCCCCAGATCCTCACAACCAACAGAGTAACATTCAGTATCAGTTCCTCTCTATATTGCCCTCCCCAGACCCTCAAAACAAACACAGTAACATTCAATATCAGTTCCTCTCTATATTGCCCTCCCCAGACCCTCACA
>Ga0209629_10003226_pt1 | contig 11568 bp, 7 predicted proteins | sample TergutCu122P5_FD_187286 | JGI IMG/M metagenome (GOLD analysis project Ga0209629, IMG submission 187286) | Cubitermes ugandensis P5 segment gut microbial communities from Kakamega Forest, Kenya - Cu122 P5 (SPAdes) (version 2) | ecosystem: Host-associated > Arthropoda: Insects > Digestive system >...
GGAGGGAGGGTGGAGGTTGTGGCTTCACTCTCTCAAGGTCGCACAGCTGCTGCGCAGTGCGGCTTGTTTACACACAAATCAGTCCCGGTCATATTTGAACCACCTTGTATCAGTTACTAACTTGAAAAAAAAATTGTGAAGGTCACATTTTATGAAGTATATCATGTTGTTTAGCATGTAACAAATAACACATTAGAGTTGCATTTGGAAATTTTGGAGTGAACTGTAGTACCTGTAATATATTATTTTCCACAGTTCCTCTTGGTGAATGTACGGATAACACTTTAAAAGTATCTCATGTTTTCTTCGTATTATAAATATTCATTTCATGCTTCAATATCCTAACATTAATTAATATTACCTCAATGGTATCAGTTGCAGACCTATAGTAGTTTAGCTGTTGAAGTTTAAAACATATTTAACATAAATTTACATCAGAAAGCAGCATTTAATGTTTTGTTAGACATCAGAACCTTACTGCACTCTGGACTCTGTAATCAGTTTTGACAGAGGAGTAACAGAAGAGTGAAGATTGTAATCACTGTAAGGCTGATCTCACTGCAGAACATCCATTCACATCACATCTCTCAAATTTGGAAGTCCTTTGTCTATCTGTAAGACATTTTTGAAAATCGCCATTAATGGCAAGATGAAGCCATACAGCAAACTAGGGTGGTTTAGGGAATTGCAGCCACTCCTAACAGTTACTTTCCTTTTCTTCTTCTTCTTTTACTACTACAACTACTACAACAACTACTACTACTACTACTACTACTACTACTACTACTACTCCCCTTCCTCCTCCTCTTTCTTCCATAGCACAACAGCCTGTAGTGGACCAGGGCCTTCTCATTGTCAAGGTTCATAATCACAATTGGACACACCACATTTGGTAGGACTCCTCTGGACAAGTAATCAGCCCAACATGGAGGATATGAACCCGCAGTCCCAGCAAGCGAGCGGCTGCAGACCCACACCTTAGACTGCATGGCCACTGGGATCGGCTAACAGTTACCTTAGTCTGGCATAATTGCCTATTCCTTCACTTTGCTTAGTCAAACCTCTTCTACCAGTAGTGTAGATAGTGTTCCTTTGCTACATTAAGCATGTAACAACATGTGTTAAAACAACACATGTTCAAGTAACACAATATTAGGTATCATGGGAAGATGGATGGTAACACAGTTTGCAGGAGCAACATAGATACTGACTTCGCCGGTGTAATACTGTTCAGCTTATGTTATTCCATGAGCTCAGCAGTGCATTATAGCAGTACTGCACCCATTGCCAGTGGAATTTTTGCATTGCCTTTCTTCAAATCTTGTTGTCATCCACCTTCCCACAGCAACTTTAGCAATTAAAACCATGTATTTCGTTTAATTATTTGCCTGTAGGACTGAGAAGTTAAATTGATGGTGGTGAAGATGGTGGCATTTGTGTGTATCTCATACTGTTGCACTGATTTGTATACTCATGTTGAAAACTGATGATACATAAAACCAGATATTACAACTCGAAAAACTGGAAACATATGGGTAACCACGGACACTTGAAATCTGTGACTGGCAAAACCCACAATTGCCAAAGGACTGCTGTTCATCAGACTGACAATTTTAGTAGTATTAATTACAACATTGTAGTTATTCTGATCATTGTCAAAATGTGACTTATAAATTTATAATCACAATTACCTCAAATCATTATCATTTACCTCCATTAATCACTGGTTATAGTCTCTGCAGTTTGGAGCAATATTTTATCTAACATTGCTTGTGAAATTGGGAATAGTAAAATTCCATTTTAAATGTTCTTATGTGCTTATATTGCTTGTTATGCCTGGTGGTACATTCTGGCTTATCAGCTGTCAGATGTTAAGTGTGGTCATTGTCTGAGATGTTCACGGCTTAAGGAAACCAAAACAGAGATTTTGGAACTCAGCCACATATGATATTAACCACTTTATTGTTGTTGCTTCCCCATGTTTACTTTCAATATTTTAACTTACAGAACTGAGAAAGAGAGGAGTTTTTTCCAACTATATCCCTGAAACTCTGATAAATTACTGCATCATAACACAGTTTTTTCACCCAAATCTCATGATTACTGTTGGCTTAAATTTAAGAGGTGTAAGAGAATTTCAATTTATTTTTCACATCTTGCACGAAATTTAATTCATATGATACCAAAAAACCTTTGCTACCTTAAAAATTACTGAAAGTTAGTGTGTTAATGAGCATAAAATTGGTAAAAATATTATAATTTCATATCCAAGTTCTTAAATCTGTATCTTCACCTGAATAACATTTGCAGTATTCACAGCAGGTGAACTGAGTTAACTTTTCTTAGGCAGTCAGCAGTGTCCTTCTTGACACATTCCATCTTTACAGCGTAAACTGTCTAAGAAAACTTCACTGTATGTATCACCACCATCTATGTGTGACCCAGAAAGGTGCCTTGATTGCTTGATTGTGCCAGTAATAACAGACTACTTTAGTTCATATTCCTGCATACCTCATGTATTTAATAATAATAACAATAATAATAATAATAATAATAATAAACATATTTCACAGGTGAAATAACATTACATGTAGTGCAAATTGTAAATAAAGAACAGCTGCAAAACATTATACCCTAGAAACATGTTTTGTTTCAGGTGTGTAATTGTACATACCCTGCATAAAGGTTATAACAGGGATAACAACAACAACAACAATAATAATAATAATAATAATAATTATCATGCAGGTTGTGTGTGCACATGTCATCAGTGTGTAGGCTTTGAAAACTGATGTCAGGACTCTACTCTTTGTGCTGTGTTTGGAGCACTGGTTTTTCATGTTCCTTCTCCTGGGAAAGCCAGGAATATCTGGACCTCTGTCCAAATATTCACTACCTCAAGTTGAACATATATTTCATAGCAAGCAATCAGTGACTACAGTCAGTGTAAAACAAGACCAATTGAGTAAAACATCACACTGACTATGAAAGGTAATTAATTTACACTTTAGTTTGTGCAGATAACATCTTAGTATGTTAGTGTTCACAAGTGAAATTTGTGGTGGCAATTGAAAGGTACTACATGAAATGGAACTAGAATGGCAATATGATTTATAATGTTAAGTCTTTAAATTGTTTGTGAATAAAGAATAATGTCCCTGAATGAGAAATAATGTCCCGTTTTGTTGAAAGTGAGTATGTCTTGAGATGTTCCTGCAGAACAAAGCTATGAAGCCTTTGATATTAATGCTGTTGCAAATATTAAGTTTTAATGTAATGTTACTGTGTGCCTACCTTACAAAGCAGCCTTTGTGGCATTGCACAGCTGCATTTTATGCAGTAATACAAAGAACAGTGTTAACCCTTCCAGTGCTAGATTACTGTGTATTATTTTATTCTTGAGTGCTCTGGTAATGATAGAGAGTTGTTCCTATACAAAATTGAAATATGTGTGGAAAATTTCGAAACATGTCACCCTGATTAATTGACATGGTGCTGTACACTGCAATTTAAAAATATTCTCATATTTTAAAGAGTAAAATAACTTTTTTCTGTTGTGTGACAAAATCCTTTAATTTTTCTAGCTAGGTGGCACTGGAAGCCTGGTGCTAAGAATCTGAATTGGGGATGTAAAATGGGATGGTATGATGAAGAAAGGGATTATGAATTGAGTGTAAACCTTGATTCTGGGAAGATCTGAAACTGAATTCTGTTTTGGGGAGACTCCAGCAAGTTCCGTGTGAGAAAAGTGGTTAACTGTATTACATCTTATTTATTAAGAGTATTACTGCATTTTCTTGTGTCTCAGATGCAGATTAATTCACTTTCCTCAATAAGTACCTGAGCTAATAGCAGAGGTACATTTACTGAAGTCATTTTCTAAAACATAACTGTAGAAATTCAGTTAGCAACAGCAATTGCTTGTGGACTGGCCAGTTTAAATGTAATTCCAGGTAGGCACATATGAATTATTTTCAGGTACTGAGTTGGTTGAAAGTGTGTCAAATACCCATTACTTCGAGGAAGGTCTCTCTTCTCTTCTCTCTCTCTCTCTGGGGTGGGGATCATTAACGGGTGTGCAGAGTTGATCAATCATATGCATGCAGAATTGCAGTTGAAAATGCATGACGCATTATTTCCACTCTCCGTATGTGCCCCCGTGGCATGGTTCATAGGCTCATTGCTTTGCTCTAACTTTTAAATTTAACGATCTTTTTATTTTCCTCAATTGAATAATAATATTCTGATGTTGCTTATTTTTAAGTTCAGTAATAATGTCTGCTACAAGCACTTATTTCCCACATGTGTTATAATTGTTTGAAATTCTGGCAAACTGGGAGAATTATGGTAGGTGTGTTCATTTCAGTAACAAATTTATATTACACTGTGTTGTGCATTATTACTGTGATTATATTAAATGTTTTTTCATACATGCAATTAATTGCACATAAACATCAGTCATAAACAAAAATGTTCCTTTGTGCATTAAGGTTTTCATTTGTAAAATTGTTTGTCATATGCCAGTAAATTGCAGCATTTACATCTGTTGTATAAGAAAAGTGTTTCCCTCATGAGTTCTAAGGCCTTTGCCATGATAAAACAGGTGTTGAAGCTCTTTTGGGTTATGACATGATGTAATATAGTAGGAATGATACAACATTCTGGGATATCCTTTCAATCCCATCCTGAGGCTTAATGAAACTAGGATTTTTGTGTCATCAAGCCTGAGGATGGGATCGAAAGGATTATCCAGAATATTGTATCTTTCCTACAACATTATATCGCATCATAACCCAAACAAACTACATCTGTTTCCCTCATGTAAGCGAAAGGTTAAGGTGATTTTGTGCTGTGTGATGGATTCTGTATTATATTTCTGAACAGATCACTGTCTTAGAAGTAATACCCACCTCTTTTTTTCATGCAAATGGAGGTTCAGAATAATGACTGTACCATAAGAATGGTTAAACAGACATGGTCCAGCCAGCATCCTCTGCTGGTGAATATTTCTGCATCATTTGTCCCCACATACAACGTAGTGAGCCTGCCTTAGGTCTGGCTAATTTTTGATAAATGAAGCAGGACAGTGTGCATCCAATTCTGGATACTTTCCGTACATATCTGCCAGTTTCTGTGTACTTGAATTGCATGTCACAATAATAAGTTTTATAAGTAATTTGTAGGACAGTTGACATGAAAACCTCATATGAAGGAGTATTTGCTGATAGTATGGATGACTGGATTTATTCGTGCAGACTTAAGTTTCTTTATTAACTGTAACTGTGTATCTGTTTACTTTTGCTTAGAGGATGAAAACCCATGAACTTACAATTATTAGTAATATGTGGCTTAACCTTCTGTGGAAAGGAAAGAAATGGTCACCAAATAATGGTATTAATAATAATAATAATAATAATAATAATTACAACAACAGTAATAGCACTGATAATTGAGTAATTGTGTGTGTCTCTTATTATAATGCATAGGACTGTAGATACAAACTGTGACTACAGCATAATGAAATATGTGCAAGTCTGTATTGCTGATGATCCTTCTGTTAACATAAGGATCACTGAGAAGAGCTTTTATACTGAGTAGTAAAGAGTGCTAGCAAGTTGCATTGTCATCCTTCACTCTAGAGATCTGTTGAAAAGTACAGTTATGTTTTGTTTCTTTTCTTTTAAATGTACATAAACAGACTTGTTAGTATGTTATAAATGATAATGTGCTTGTCTTGCTAAAATGAACATATGTTAATTCACTCTACTGCAGATCCATAAATTATTTTATAATAAGCTTGTAACTGTATTGTAATTTGTATCAGTCTGAAAGAGCACAGTCTGATAAGAATAATAGTAATATATGAAACTCCTTACGTCTCATTAGATCAGTTGTTATTGAAAACTCCTAAACTTACTGTTATGAATATTTTGTCACTTCTCTCCTTTTGCAAGTTTAAAAACATATGAAAATTTCCAGTAGTGTTCTTCAGAAAAGATTAAAAGACAAGTAAAGTCTTTTCATGTAAATATATTGTAGTAAACAGAGAAAATAAGAAATAAGTGATAATTAATGTTGAATATAATGTTGACTTTAGAATGTGTATACTTGTCTCGGCAGAGTGCTTGTAAAATATTGACATAATGTTGGGATGATTCATCTGTCAACAGTATTGAAGTGTATTGTACATGTATAATAAGATGATGCAGTGTATAAACTAATAACATAAAGAAGTAATGATGGTTTTTAGGTTATAACTGAAAGAACATAATAAATGGAATGTGAGAAGAATTGCATCTCAAAGATGTGCACAATGTACAGGAATTATAAATAATAGGAAACTGAAACAAAATCTGTTTTACAACTGTAAATTAATGAACATACTTTATTGATATGACATATATTCTCACAAGATTGTTAGTGTTTTAATTTGCATGTGCAGTGATACCCAGAGTTACATATGTGCAAATTAAAAGTGTAAGAATTATGAAGACAGTTTTTCTCTATTGTAGGATAATTTGTGAAAGACATTAGTTATTTTGTTGCTCTGTTTCATAAAGGACTCTGCTTATATGTGACCTGAAAGGGTAATCAATATATGTGGTATAAAATTATAAAATTATATAGTCATACACAACTCTCAATTTATCAGAAGTATTAGTTGTATTTCTAGCTACATGTTTCGGCTCATATACAGAGCCATCTTCAGGCTAGTCTTCAGAGTGGTTTGTATGTACAATTTTTGGTGCTCGGAAAGTTACGATATCTCATATTACAAATAGTAGTTAAAATATTCGTGGTAATTCACTACTATTTGTAATACGAGATCTCATATGTTTCAAAGCACCAACAACTGTACATACAAACCACTCCAAAGACTAGCCTGAAGATGGCTCTGTCTATGGGCTGAAACATGTAGCTAGAAATACAACTAATACTTCTAATAAACTGAGAGTTGTGTATGACTATATAATTTTATAATGTTATACCACATGTATTGATCATATAAAACACATTGGGGATGCATCACTTGAAACCTGAATGGGTAAATTTAAAAGTTTTCATTCAATGAAGTCAAACTGTCTAAAACTCCATATAAAAGGCCATTTTTATGTCATTTTTCAAATACTTACCTCCAGCAGTCCATCATGGCATCTCAGAGAATTATTTGTTTGAATTTTTATTTATCACTTGATCATACAATGGAAGATTATAAGAGGATGGGTTTAAAGATGATAGGTAGCCTGAGGAGCATATATTTTAATTATTGTTGCTTATTATTTGTGTGAGGCTGTGCCACAGTTCAGACACTGCCATTTCATGGTCTCTAACCAAGTGGTATGAGGTGAATGAAGTGTTATGGTGATAGATTTATTTTTTTATGCTTTTAGAATTTCTTGCTGTAATAGAAATAATAAAATCACATACATCTTCATTGCAGTAGTCATGATGTGTACACTTTCCCAACAAACTAATCTAAAATGAACTGTAGCAATGTATTTAGAAGTTACTGACCATATTCTAAAAATACACAATTGTTAATTGCCTTTATGGACCTGTAAGTTATTATTGTCAATCTCCAGGTCATAATAGCACAATTTTAGCTCTGGGTATTGTATATTACTCCTAATCCAACACATTCCTCTCGAACATTTTAGAGATGTCTCCAGCATACTTACATGCAAGAACTTTAACAGACTGCTATGTGTTTGTGCAGAACAAGTAGATTAAGTGAATTCTATGAAACTGTTATCATTAATTACTTGGGCACTGTGTTAACTGCAGGCAGGGTCAGCACACGCTGATGTGTTGCCTTGTGTGAACTCTGGTATAGGCACCCCAATAATTTAAACCCGCTGACACTCCAACCTTACCCAAGAGAAAATTTGTGATTGTGATAAACATAATTTATGATGACTGTAGAACAAAAAGTATTCACAGGCTGTTATTCCTCAGTTGAAATTTGAACTGTTACAGAATGTGGCTACTACTGTGCCTGTACTGCTAACCACAACTTTTGATATCTCCTAATTTCTGTGCCCTGTGCAGGGGTTCAACTTGCGCACTGCTAGTATTGCGTGGTTAAATTAGGAATGCATGGTGAAGATTGGATGAGGAGAAGTAATCATGGCCTATGTTAAGGTTCTTTCCAAGGCACATCTCAAGACATCAAGTACAATGTGTATGCAGCATGCAAACTGGCTTGCCCTGCAGCAGTGTGGATGGACTTGGGATCCTCTGAGCATAATACAGAAATCATAGCTCACCTGCATCATTTTTACATCTTATTTATATGAATAAATGAGTGTATCTTATCCCAAACGGTCAGGTGGATTTGAGAGATCTCAACATGGAACTTGAAATTCAGAATGGCAAAATTTAGAATCCTGTCACGTTTAGACTGATTTATTCTCAGGTTACCTAACTGCAGTGATGAGCAACCTGCAGGCCTCATGTGGCCTGCCACAGTTGTATCTGTGGTCCATGAGATTGTTTGAACACATTTAACGTATGCTTCCCCCTCAAAATGATGAACAACTTTTGAGAGAGTTGGTGAACTTTGCACGCACATCTTCCATCCAGTACCTTGGCACCTATGGGCCCAACTACATGGTCTCACACATCAGAAGATTGTAATTGTGACAACTTCAAGTCTCGTAGTTTTACCTTCATTTCTTCAATTTTAAATTTGTGACTCACCTTCCTAAATATTTAAATATATCATTTTGTTCACCTTAGTCATTTAGATGAGAGGATAATATGAAATTGAATCTTACAGAAACAGAGAAGCAATGTGTGGATTGGATATGCCTGGCTCATGATAGGAATTATTGGTGAGTTCATGCAAATGCGCAGTGAACCATTGGGTTTCATAAAAGGCAGATTTCTTGTAACTTCAAACAGGAACTTGCTTCGTTTATTACAGTGAAGCACCTTCAATTAAGTCTGCACATTGAGATATGCCAGATCAGCTAGGGGCATATTTAGTACCATCAGACATATAAATTTGCTTAACACTCGGGGCTTATGAATAACAATTACAGAACGTAATCATTTGACGAACTGATTAAAATGTTGTAATTGCCACTGAACTTTGTACCAACACCGCAGACTATCATAGTTTCTGTATATTGGTTGAAATTGTTTTCGGGAGGGATCTGCAAGGTCTCACTTGCCATTTGCGAACGTTTAAGTCATTTTATACATAACATAAAACAAACCGCAAATATAGAAAATTTTGTATGATTTATGCCACAAATGCTACATATCCACACAAGCCCCCGAATTTTCAAAACACTTTGAATCGATTATATTCCACTGCTAATACTTCTCCATGGGCAATACTCTTTTTTTTTTTGCACGATAAAGATTTTCGTTTATTTTGCACATGAGTTTAATTGCTGAATTGAAATACGTACGCATTATTGAACTAATGATGACGTCACAACAAGCAAAAGCGGTTGTGAAATTTCGGCATCCGCCGCGTTAAGTGCGAAGTCTTCGCTCTCCTAGTTCGTCACCCAGGGTTAGTTGGTATGACAATCCAGAAGAGCGATGACCTCAAACGCAGTTGTCATTGGCCACATATAAACAGTCTTCTGTCAGAGAGAAGGGGCTGATGGTTCACGGTTCAGTGTGAAGTTAGTCTTTTGTCAAACAGAAGAAGATTATGGTTCAGCGTCTTAGAAGGTGTATTGGCTGAGCTCACGTACCTATTGTTATGTCGCCAAAATAAACAAGATTAATTCAAGTGTGCATACGGAACACAAAGGCGGATCTGTAATAACAGGCGTATACACCATAAAAGGCGTATGGGCTGTTGCGGGAAATTCTGGAGGCAATTTGTCGTAAGTAGCAAACTGCAGGGTTGCTACACACATTCATTTTATCTCAAACGTTTGAACTCTTTCATAAACTTTGCCGAAATTTCTTAGCATATTCTTCTAATATTTTGATAAACATAAAAACAGTTAACTGTTACCACAAAATGGACTGCTAACGAAATGATGAATCGTGCTATTATGTTACCCAAAACAGGCCATGTGACGGTTAATGATAACTAAAATGCAATTGTTATTCATTCTGTCCAATACATTTTGGCCATTATTCCACATACAATCACAATTTTAATGTCACAACTAATATCTGTTGCAGTCCTGTCTTGGTCGACAGTGTAGGTCACAAGACACACGATGCCAAGATCAAGAAAACGGCCAATGCGAGGTACGGATCAGCTTTAGTTTGTGTCTTTCTCGTACAGTGTTTGAATCGATGTAAGGCTGCATTCTTTCTGATGTCCTGGTGCTGTACTTCCCCATTCGCACTGTCGATGTATTTCGCAATATCGCAACATAGGAAATTGCACGGCGAAATCGCAGGACTACAATTAAACATTACCAACAGCGGAGACACAGACTATTTATCTCGACTTGAGTGTTTTATGGGGTCTTTCCTCTTCAATTTGCACTGCCACTGTCATTTTAATAGAATTTGTGAGATATTTTAACCCATGAATGATAATTTCTGAGGGATTATAATCATATAATGAATGAATAATTGGTATTGGCATTTATTTTGTCCATTTCATCATTCACATGACTTCGGACTAGTCATACATAATCCATACAGGCGAAATTCACCCTTATTATAAAACAAACATATAGCAGTATACAGCAATTCATCCAATGTGTTATACAGTATACACTATAAAACAATCATACACGTGATAACATCCTAAAAAGATATAAATTCTTACACTGAATAAAATGAATGAAGGAGAAGGAATAACTTTAATTTCTTTCGAAAGGTCCCATAGTCCTCTATTTCTTTTAAAAATCTAGGCAGTTTATTATATACTTTAGTGCCCATATTTATTACACTTTTTTTTATAAATTTCCGTACTCTTCATTTTAACATGAATATCCAATTTCCTTCTTGTATCATGTTGATGTACTTGGGAATTTTGTTCTAAAAACTAACAATTTTTTCGTATAAAACAGGTTACTTCAAGTATATATGAAGAGGCCATCGTTAAAATATTTAGTTTTTTAAAAAGTTGCCTACAAGATGTTCTTAGACTTAATCCTGCAAGTAATGTAACCACCCTTTTCTGTGTTTTAAATACTCTTATACTCGAGTCCCCTTTTATCCCCCCCCCCCCACAAAAATATCCCAGAGCGTAAAATAGATTGAAATTTTGTAAAATAAATATGTCTAATCATATATGGGCTTAAGGTCTCTTTTAGGGTTTTTATCATGAATGATACTTTGCTTAGTTTGTGTGCTAATGATTGTAGATGGATATTCCAATTTAATGTCTCCGTAATATATATCCCGAGGAATTTTAGGTCAGCTACATATTCCAACGACGAGCCATTCAGAGTTACCTTGGGTTTTATCGGAACCTTTACTTGTCTGTTGTGGAATGACATGATTCCCTTTTTTTTTTTTTTACATTTATTATAAGGTTATTTTTGTTGACCCACCATTCCAAGTCAGAAATTAGCTTTTCCATTTTCCTTTGGAGAGCATGTACATCATTCTCTGTAATTAATATACTGATGTCTT
>Ga0209629_10003227_pt1 | contig 11567 bp, 13 predicted proteins | sample TergutCu122P5_FD_187286 | JGI IMG/M metagenome (GOLD analysis project Ga0209629, IMG submission 187286) | Cubitermes ugandensis P5 segment gut microbial communities from Kakamega Forest, Kenya - Cu122 P5 (SPAdes) (version 2) | ecosystem: Host-associated > Arthropoda: Insects > Digestive system...
GAATGCAACTGATATAAAAAACCTTGAAACATACGATGATTTACAGCGCTTGGAAATCGGCGCTCAATACTCAAAATATTACAGTTTTTTTGTTTTTAATAGGGATTCTACTGTATCTGCTAGTGCAAAAAAACGCGGAATTAGAATGGATGATTCGGGCGATGTTATAATGATGATAATTGATGGTAAGTTTCAGGGTTGGTCGGAATATTTGTTTTCAGAATATTTCAAAGATTTCTCAACCAATGAACTGACGGAATATGCCCGCATGCCAAGTGGTTTGCGCAAATTTAATTCTCAATATACGGAATCTATTCCCGTTCAAAAATGGGATATTAGCGACGACACGTTGACCGTTGCCGGCTATTTATGTCAGAAAGCCACTTGCCGATTTCGCGGCAGAGACTATACGGCATGGTTTACAACCGATATTCCAATCAACAACGGTCCGTGGAAATTCGGAGGATTGCCCGGATTGATACTCAAAGTTTACGACAAGGATAAATTATGTACTTTTGAGTGTGTAGGAATAGAAAATCACAAGCAAAAATATCCCATCACACTACTAAATTCTGAAAAGCAATATAGCAAAACTGATCGGATGAAATTGTGGAAACTCAAAAAATCAGTTCAGGAAAATCATTATCAATTAACGGGTATAAGACCATATAATGGTAAACCTTTTCCAAAATTGTATCCCTACAATCCTTTGGAATTAGAGTGATTGTTAGAATAAAAAGTCATTGCTGTTTCCGTCTATGTGCGTACATAATTGTTGTAAGCAATGCGCAGGCTTGCGACAATGCGAGAAGACACAAAAAATAAAAGCTGTAAATTTCGTGAAATTTTACAGGATTAGAGAAAAAAGGCGAAATATTATTTTGAGGTGCCCAAAAATAACTTTTTTGCAGCCGCTCTAATATTGGAAGACAATACGACTCACCGGCAAAAGTTGTGGGGTTAAACTTTATTTTCACCTTATTCCCCAAACAAAACACCCTTAGTAGCGCGGAATTACCACACAAATCCCCCACCTTATTACCTTATTAAATAACAGATAATCAGGTAATAAGGTTAAGACAATAAAGGATCCATCTGTCTGCTACTAAGGTTGTTCTGTTTTAGAAATAAGGTTAAAATAAAGTTTTTATTTCATTTTGATACAATAAATAACTATATTAAAAGATTTATCTGTATTTTGCTATCTTTTTGATTTTGCTGTTTTATACCCTCCGGCTGTGGTTTAAGCAAAAAAACGCATTTTGTAACTGCCTTTCAAACAAATATTTATACCACATTCTCCGTACCATGCTCGTACCATGCTCGTACCATGCTCGTACCATGCTCGTACCATGCTCGTACCATGTTCGATATTCGCTCGGTCAAAAAATATACAAAATCAGCCTCGAAATCGCCTTTTCTTCATTTGACATTTTGCTATTTTTCCATGTAAGATTTTTTGGGCACCTCAAAATAATATTTTGCCAAAATAATCGAAGCAACCGCAGAAAAATGAAATTAATTTTTCTTATTCAAATGCATCCGCGATCTCTTCCAATCCGGCATATTTGCCCTGAATTATCCAGTTTTTATCAACAATATAAAAAGTAGGAACGCCTATTATCCCATAGTTCTTAAAATTATCTCCTTCATAACCCTTGAAGTCGCAAAGTTTTGTTTGCCATGGGAAATTCCGTGACTTGTTAACAAAAACAGTCGAATCCGCGTCGGCAGCAATGCTGACAATTTCAAAAGAGCGTTCTTTTAAACGGGGATAATAGTGAACCAATTGATCCATAGCTTTTTCGCAATGGCTGCAGTCCGATTCATAAAAAGCAATTAACACTTTCTTTTCTTCTGTAAAATTTATTTCCGCACTGTTTGTCTTTGAAATTTTTGGAGCCGGCATACCCGGTTGCAATTTATTTAATGTCAGCATTTGTTTTAATTTGCCTTTCGGATTGATAATCCTGCCTGAAAGAATCAAATATTTCGACAAGGCGGCTTCATCAGTATTCCATCCAAACTGACTGCAGATAGTAGCCGCATTGTTTGCCAATTCGAGGAAAACTTCCTGCGACCGGGTCTTTTGCAGCAATGTTGCCATATCTTTGCCGAAATGATTGTAAAATGACGAGTTTTTATCATACATTTTCAGCATACCGTTAATAGCGGAAAACCATAATCCGCTACGGTAAAGCGTTTCGCTATCCCAATGCGAAAGTGCATAATCTCTGATGCGGGCGTATTCCGTCGAATCGTTTGTTATTTCCAGATATGCAATATGATTCATTAGATTTTTTTGTATCATCAAACGGGCGGAGTACAGATTTGCCGATTTCATTTCAAGCATGGTTTCAAAAGAGGCTTGTTGCTGTTCCAGACTTGTTTTTTCGTTTTTTAGAATATTATGCAAACCGGCGTTTTCCTTGTATAATCGCATGCCCTGTTCGCAAAACATAAGCTTTGCCTGTCGTTGCGCCTGTTCTGCAAAACGGGTTTCCATAAAGTCGTTTTCCGGTGAACCCGTAAATTGCGAGTTTTGCGCATTGATATATTTACCCTCACAACCTAAAGTCATATTTTCCAACGGTGAATAGATAAAATCGAAATTAATATCAGGCTTGATTATAAGCGAAACCACGCCGGCAGATAGCGGATTATCTTCTGCCGGCGCAAAAATCAGATTGCCTTTCCCGTCGATTTGTCCCGAAAACAGGGTATCCCGCCGGATTCCTTTGTAAGCTGTTAGATATAGCGTTTTGCCGCTATGAGCCGGTAGCTCAAAACGCAGACTTTGAGCCTCAGACAATTGCAGAACAAAGAAAGTAAATAAAACGATCAAAAAAAGAACCTTTTTTCTTTTCATAAAAGGCATCAAAACTTTATTTTATCATTTTCAGTTATCTTCCGCTATGCAACGAACAGAACATCCTATAGCACGTGTAAAAGGTTCAATATATGTACCGGAAGGTCCTAAAACCAGACCTTTTGCATTACTACCGTCAATTGTACTACTCCAATAATAACCAAGTCTTCTAGCCCCTTGAGTACCGCTATAAATAAAGCCATCATCAATTCTCATACCAGCCCAAGGCAGATAATCAAAGAATGGTTGTGTATAAGTACTATATCCATAAATAAAAATTGACTGTCATTGATCTGCAGATGGAACTTTCCACCCTGGCGGACATGGATCATTGGCAGTCTTTGTTTCACCCCAAAGATTATCGTTTGAAGGACGGCGCCAATCGTTAGAGGACAAAATAAAGTTATTGTTTCCCGGTACGTCGTTTGCGGAAAGCGTGGTCGTTGTGGGACTGTTACGCAATTGATGTCCATCGGCAGGTCGTCCCCATTGATACAGATCTCCGTATGTAGTGTAATAATCCTCACTAGGATCTTTACTAGTGTCCGCTCCCAGATTGAAGCACATAAAAATCAGCTTTTTTGTGCCATCGGTAGTCATAGCACTGCATTGCTTCACCTCGATCACAGGGAATGAGAGAACCATGCCGCTGCCGGAAGAATAGCTCACCGTAACGGAAACATTGCCGATTGCAGCCTTCCCCCCGGGAATAGCAGTGATAACGGGCGTATTTTGTCCGCCGGTGATGATCCATCCCGAAGGCGCCGTCCAAGTATATCCCGTAGCTCCAGCCACCGGTGCTATGCTGTATATCGCCTGTACTCCGCCATATACAGAGGAAGGATTTATCGACGCCGACTGAGCGCTGTTGCCGCAAAGGCTCACCCAGTGGTCGTGATTCCAAAATTCAAGGCAATTGGTAGTAGTATTGTAAATAAGCAATCCTGCTCCTGAATCGGGATTGGAAGCAAGGTTGAGCGCATCTCGCTCTGTGGTTGACAATTGAGGCAAGCGAAGCCCGCCTTTAACATTAGCGGTCGAAAGTTCCAATAAAGAAAATGGTTGCGGAGGCGTTAACGCTCCTATGGTCACCTGCGCTTTCAAAGGTGAAGCGATGAATGTAGCCATCGATAAAAGGATAGATAGCAGGGATAGATTGTTTTTAAATTTCATAAAAAAGTATTTGTTCTGCCGCATCCATCAAGCAGAAGTTAATTAAAATACAAAAGCGTGGGACTAACGCTTTTTCTTTATTTATATGTCATAGCTGACTGTTTGTTTTATCTCATCAACTAATTTTATTTAATTTTGCCACAAAAATATTAATTTATTATCATTTTACAAAAAAAATAAAGAAAAAAACGCCTTCCTGTATTTTTCCACAATTAAAATTTCCGTTTATCATAAAGAAATAATAACTTTGCCCCATTAAAGTTTTAAAACTGTATAGTTATAAAATGAAGCTAATCTCGTGTATCATAATCGGACTGTTTTGTATTTCGTCAACATTTGCTCAAACACTGAAAGGCAGAGTTAGCGATATAAACGGACGTCCGATTGCATCGGCTTCGGTCTATATTCAAGAAACTAAACAGGGGCTTATCGGCGATGCGGAAGGAAATTTTCAAATCAGGTTAGCTCCCGGAACTTATCACTTGGAATGTAGTTGCGTAGGTTATGAAATGCAAAAGAAGGAAGTTACGATAATAGATAAAAATCTTTCCGTCGAGTTTGCTCTTTCTGAAAAAATCGTTCAGTTGCCGGAAGTAGTCGTTCACACGGGAGAAGATCCGGCGTATGCCATTATGCGGAAAGCGATTGCAAAAGCGCCGTATTATCAATCCGTAGTCAAAGAATCGACTTATGAAGCCTATACCAAAGGCTCGGGAAAACTGATCGGTTCACCCAAAATGTTTGAAAATATGTCGAAAGGCGAACTTAAATATTTCAAGGACAAATTATTTGTACAAGAGTCAGTCAGTGAATTTAAATTTACCGCTCCCGATAAATACGAGCAAACCATAAAAGCTTTTTCCAGTACAATGCCAAACAATTTAGATCCCAAAGACGCCTTGTCGCTCGGTATGATTTCGCTATATCGACCCATGTACGGTCCAATCGTATCCCCATTGAATCCCAAGTCTTTTTCTTATTATCGTTTCAGGTATGAAGGCTATGAAGAAGAAAACGGGCAAAACGTTAATAAAATCAGAGTAATTCCCAAACTGAATGACTCGAAGTTATTAGAAGGCGTTTTCTATATTGCCGATGATGAATGGAATATTCGCCATGCGGAATTTACGGTTCATTTGCCTTTTTTTCAAGTGGAATTTAATCTGAATTATCATCCGGCGGCGGAAGGAATTTATTTGGTAACCAATTATCAAACAAAAATGAATGCCAACCTTTTGGGAGTAAAATTCAATTTAGATTTTCTTTCTTCCATCCAATATAAAGATATTCAATTGAATGATTCGCTGATAGCTGTCGAAAATTCAAAGAAAAAGCCGGAAAAGAAGAAAAAAGAATTGGAAATAAAACCGGACGACCGCTTTAAGAAAACAGTCGATTCGATTGCCTCCCGTCGCGATTCGATTTATTGGTTGGAAGTAAGAACAATCGCTTTGAACGAAGAAGAACGGATGAGCTACGTCAGAAAAGATTCCGTTCAAGCGCATACCGATTCGCTCGCCAAAGCGGAAGAGAATCCGAAATTCAAACCTTCCGATCTTATTCTGGGCGGGGTAGTTGGTCGCGATTCGGCATTTGTGCGTTTTCGCTATTCCGGTTTATTGGATCTCTTGAAAGAGTATAATTTTGTTGACGGAGTTTGGTTAGGACAGTCCTTCTCATTGGATTTCAAGCGGAAGAAAAATACCGGATGGAGTATTGATCCCTTTGTCTATTGGGCAAGCGCGCGCAAAACGTTGATTTGGAAAACAGATATTTTGTTGGATTATGCGCCTAAAAAGTTGGGGCGAATGAAACTGTCGGCAGGAAAAATGTCGGAAGATTATAGCGAAGACGCCGGAATAGACCGTCTGGTAAACGCGTCTTATTCGTTAAGCGCTGGCAGGAATTATGCCAAACTGTATGAAAAAACATTCGGACTGCTTTCCAATCAAATCGATATAAGCAACGGATTGCAGTTAGGACTCTCATTGGAATATGCCGAACGGCAAACTTTAGAAAACCATACGACTTGGAATCTTTTCGGTGTAAAAAATAAATGGCGCCCGAATGCACCGGAATACAATCTTCCGTTGAATGAGGCGTATTCCCGTCTTGCAAAAGGCGAAATCCGCTTGCAATATACGCCGGAGTATTATTATCGAATGTTTGGCGGGAAAAAGCGGTATGTCCGTTCCCGTTTCCCGACTTTTACTGCCGATTATCAGCAGGGAATCAACGCATTTTCCGGAAAGAATTATTCAACTTTCTCCCGTTTAGAATTAGGAATCAGTCAAACCGTTCCGCTCGGCTTATTCGACCGGTTTACTTATCAACTTGCAGCAGGACAATTTTTTAATAAGAATCCTTTTAATTATATTGATTATAAGCATTTCAATACCGGAGGCGCCGTTTGGCTGAATTTTTCCGATTGGAGCAATTCTTATGCTTTGCTGCCTTTGTATGAATATTCTACGAATAAAAATTGGATTCAGGCATTTGTTACCTATCAAACCGACTATTTGATTCTCAAACGATTGCCTTTTCTGCAAGGAAAAATGTTTACGGAAAGCGTTCATGCAAAATTTCTGAATACTCCCGACAAACGGTATTATTCGGAATGGGGTTATTCGGTTGATTTACTTAATAAACTTGCCGTTGCCGGCATATTCGTTTCTTTCGATTCTTTCCGGTTTAATGGTTGGGGATTGCAACTGTCTTTTCCGTTGTTCGGGAAAATCAACAATCAACAGCAGCGAGCGATTATGATTGGGTTTTGAATATGAACCCTGTTTTATATTTTGTAATGCAAATGTTATTATTGTATGCATAATGATAAAATATTTCAAATTTTACTTTCATTTCGCAATTATTTATTATCTTTGCCTTCTAAAAATAAATATTAATTATTATGGCACAGTTATCAGAACGTTTAGAAAGTCTGGCGCCGTCGGAAACTCTGGCGATGTCGCAGAAAAGCAATGAGTTAAAAGCACAGGGAATTGATGTAATCAACTTGAGTGTGGGAGAACCCGATTTTTTCACTCCCGATTTTATTAAGGAAGCCGCTCACAAGGCAATCGATGCGAATTTTTCTTTTTATCCTCCGGTGACGGGATATCTTTCGCTGAGAAATGCAATCGTTGACAAATTGAAAAAAGAAAACGGATTGGATTATACGGCGGAACAAATCGTATGTTCCAACGGCGCCAAACAGTCGGTTTGCAACGTACTCCTTTGTATTATAGGAAAAGGCGATGAAGTGATTATTCCGGCTCCTTATTGGGTAAGTTATGTTGAAATGGTTAAATTAGCCGATGGAAAAAATGTGTGGGTTACCGCCGGAATTGATCAGGATTTTAAGATTACACCCGCACAACTGGAAGCCGCTATTACTCCGAAAACAAAAGCGATTATTCTTTGTTCGCCTTCCAATCCGACCGGCAGCGTTTATTCCCGTGAAGAACTGAAAGGTCTGGCGGATGTTTTGGCAAAACACCCGAACATTACGATTATTTCCGATGAAATATACGAACACATTAATTATATAGGTAAACACGAAAGCATCGCTCAATTTGAATCTGTCCGCAAGCAGGTAGTCATTGTAAACGGAGTTTCCAAAGCTTATGCGATGACAGGCTGGCGCTTGGGCTGGATTGCCGCTCCGCAATGGATTGCATCGGCTTGTAATAAATTACAGGGACAATATACTTCGGCGGCAAGCAGTATTGCAGAAAAAGCAGCCGAAGGCGCTTATCGCGGACCGCAGGATTGCGTAAAAGAAATGTGCGCCGCTTTCCAACGCCGTCGCGACTTGATGATGAAATTATTGACGGATATTCCGGGATTGAAAGTAAACCGTCCGAACGGCGCATTTTATATGTTTCCAGATTGCAGCGCATATATCGGAAAATCGTTCAATGGGAAGAAAATAGCCGATGCCGCAGAATTGGCAATGTATCTGTTGGAAGAAGGTCATGTTGCATCGGTAGGCGGTGTAGCGTTCGGCGCTCCCCAATGTGTTCGCTTCTCGTATGCCGCTTCCGACGACCAGTTGATTGAAGCCATGAAACGCGTGAAGAAGGCGTTGGTGGAATTAAAGTAAGTTTTTATTTTGGAAAAAATTTTCAGTGACCTTTTTCAGCCCATAAAATAATATTTCTTTTTTCAAATATGTTTTGTAAGTGAAATATTATTTTGTATTTTTGTATTTAGAATAACAAATAAAATTTTTGCGTATGATATAAAACCAATGTGCTAACAAGCACAAAATAAGATATATAAAATAGCGTTTTTGCTATATTTTTGCTTTTAGAAACTTCCACATTTTCAGAAAAGTAGATTAAAAAATAAGTAATGAACGCTCGCAAGAAACGCGGGCTTTCTTATTTGAATCTACGGGTTGTGGAAGACCTCTAAAGGCGGATAAGAGCGTACTAAACCTTATAACTCGTTGTTTATAAAAGAAAAAGCCCACTATTTACAAGTGAGCGGTAACAAACGAGTAACAAAAAAGCCTTTTTTGACTGTTTTTAGTGGACTTTCTGACTTCAAAGATACAATTTATTTTTAATCCTGCAAAATCTATTCAATCAAAATATTTTATTTCAGACCGGCGGGATAGTTTTTGTCGTACAAAAACATAACCTTGCTGCAATATGTTTTATAACATACTTTTTTATTTGGCAGTCTCCAGAAATGATACGACCTTTGTAATGACTAAAAATTCTGGGCAGGCTGCCCGATGAGGGCTTTTTTTTATGCCTGCACTAAATTATTAAAAATTGAGTGTATTCCCTTGTGTATGCTGTAATGGCTGCACAAACTATCAGAATAGTTTAGTCAAAGGGTCGATACACTCTTTTAATTTTGAATGTATGACTAAAAATTCTGAAAGTCCCGCCACGACTGAAAAAGGGCAAACGACGCCGCTCACGGCGACACAAAAGAAATTGTTAAAAGATGTCAGGCTGCAATGTCTGAAAAGCGACCACTTCTACAATGAAGTTCTACGTATGGTTTCCCCTGTCGGGAAAGAATTTGTCAATGAAATGTCTAACCCTCAAAATTTGCAGCAATGAAAACGGAAGAATTAAACATTGATACGCTTGTTTCTTGTTTTCCAAAGGAACAAATAGAAAAAGCGATGGAGAGTATAACTCACGAATCGCCATTGTACTACGCCCTTAAAATGATTGAGGCAATGACTGACTTTATACTCTATAATGAAAGTATTGATGAAGTAACAAGAAAGGAATATCTTGTATTAAGAAATCATCTGGAGATACATTTGAGTTTGATTAAACAATTTTATAACATTGATTGTAAAAATTATGAAAACGAATGAAAAATTAACGGTTGACACTTCGGTAAAAGACTACCCTGATGAAATGATATTTCAGGCTTTAGAACAAATTAACGACAATACGCCTTTTTGGTATTTGGTTAATTCGGTTGATTTAATGTCCGATTATATCACTGAAAATAATCGGATTGATGAAGATACTAAAAGCTATTGCGCCTTATTGATTCAATACACAAGGTTTCATCTGGATTTACTTAAGCATATATTCTGGTATAAAGAAGGAGAGGTGGAATCATGAAGTTTAATGTTACGATCACATTTTCCAATTATCAAAAAACCGATATAGGATATGTAATGCCATTTACTATATCTGTAGCAACACAGGTATGGAATGGTGAGAAGGTGGATGAGATTAATGCTGTAAGTACAATAAAAAAAGTGCTAATAAATCAAGAAGTTGACCCGAAAATTTTTGAGAAATCAAAATAGTATTCACCAAATTAATACACAAATAGTACATTCTCGTAAACTTTGTGCCTTTATGGAAAATATTTACAGGTTTTTTATTTTTCACTCTCTTATTGTCAACGATTAGGAAAAATTGTTGTACTTTTACAGAGTAAAATTTTGACGCTATGACAGTAGTAACTACAAAGGAATTTAACTCCAATCAGGAAAAGTATTTTGATATGGCTCTTGATGAACAGGTATTTGTTAAAAGGGGCGACTATATGTATCATATTATATGTTCAAATATTGATACAGTTAAAGAACAGGAAATATTGGAACCTGATGACGATTTTCGCAGGGCTATTTCTGCGAAAGAGTTTCGGGGAAGATTAATCGAGGTTTTAGATAGAGTCGATAAGAATTACGCAAATAAATGCAAGTAATACTTTTACCGGAAATTCTCGAATATTTAGAAAACCTTGCAGTAATTCTTTATGAAAAAGGGTATTTCACATTTGAGGAAACCGCCTCAAAGTACATGTTAGAGTTATACGACGATATTGTATTGACCTTGCCTGAAAAGCGACACAGACCCGCACCAAAGTATTACGACAAATACGGGAAAGGTATGCACTATGCTGCTTTTCCTAAAAACAGACGTACTACTTGGTATGCTTTCTTTATAAAATACGAAGCAAATGGAGAACTGATTTATTTGGTACGCTATATCGGCAATAATCATACCGAGGCACACCACTTGTACGAAGGTTATTGACTTGGGGGACTGTTATGCTAAGCGTTGAAGATACTGAAGTTGACCGATCCATAAACCCTGCGTTGCGAAAAGCCGGGCAGGTGCGAAAAATTGTATTCTTTCGGATGTTCCATTACGAATATTCCGTTTGGATTTAACAAATGGTGCGAAAGAACAAGTTCGGGAATATGAGGTAAATTCTTAAAGGCGTAAGGAGGATCGGCAAAAATAAAATCGAAAGTCTGCTTGACCGATGCGATGTATTTCATTGCATCGGCTCTGACGGCAGATAGTTGGTCGGTTTTCAATTCGTCTTTTACTTTTTTGATAAAAGTATAATGCACTGCATCCTTTTCTACGCAAACAACTTCCCTGCAACCTCTTGAAAGCAGTTCAAAACCGATGCTTCCGGTTCCGGCGAATAAATCCAAAGCGCTTGTGTCTTCTAAATCAATCAGATTCCCGATGACGTTAAAGATATTTTCCTTCGCAAAATCGGTGGTCGGACGGGCATTGAAATTCTTGGGAATATCAAACCGCCGGCTTTTATATTTTCCGCTTATAATCCGCATGAAGAAAGAGCTACTAATTCAAAGGGAATCTTGCCGGTTTCAACACCTTCGAAATGAATTTCAGGAAAAACAGACAGGTTATAAATATTCTGGAGATAAGGCGTTAATTGAGCAATCAGTTCTTCTCTGAAAGAAACATTTCCGGTAATATGCAGGTAATCATCCAATTGATTAAATTGTAATTGCTTCCATGTGAAAAGAATATAATAAAGCGCTTCCGACATATTTTTACAGAGGAAATAATTACCCATCAAAAAATTTCTTTCCGAGAAGCAAAAAATATCCAATCCTTTTTCCTGCAAATTGACTACCATCCGGCGGAAATTGACTTTTTTAACCTTGTCTAAAAAATACGCGATTACAGGCGCCGAATAGTGGATAAATTCGGGATTCGTAAACGACCGAATGAAAAAATCATGAATCGTCTCAGGCATTTGAAAAATAACG
>Ga0209629_10003228_pt1 | contig 11562 bp, 10 predicted proteins | sample TergutCu122P5_FD_187286 | JGI IMG/M metagenome (GOLD analysis project Ga0209629, IMG submission 187286) | Cubitermes ugandensis P5 segment gut microbial communities from Kakamega Forest, Kenya - Cu122 P5 (SPAdes) (version 2) | ecosystem: Host-associated > Arthropoda: Insects > Digestive system...
GTCGGCACCTCGCCCGCATGCCACACGCACGCCGGAGAGTTCGCGCAGTGCCACAGGTGCCGCGGGATGCCCAGGCGCTCCAGGCACTCGACGAACGCCCGCGTCTGCCGGGCGAACACCGCGTCGGACACCGCGACGTCGGCCGTCGCGAAGTGGGTCGCCACACCACGCAGCGCCAGACGCGGAGTCGCCTGGACGCGCTCGTACAGACCCGCGAGCGCGTCGCAGTCGGACACCCCGACGCGGCCCATGCCGGTGTCCAGCTCCAGGTGGACGCCGAGGGTGTCCCCCTCCGCCAGCAGGCCCTCCGCCGCGTCCAGCCACGCCGGGCCGTCGATGACCGCGGACAGATCGTGCGTCACCATGAGCGGCACCATCGACACGTCCTGCGCGCCGAGCAGCAGGATCTCGCTCGTCCCGCCGTCCAGGTCGGCCAGCCCGGCGCGCAGCGCCACGCCCTCATCGACCGTGGCCACCGCGAAGCGCCGCACGCCGTTCGCCCGGTGCAGGCGCCGCGCCACCGGGACGGCCCCGTGGCCGTAGCCGTCCGCCTTCAGCACGGCGATCATCTCCCGCGCGCCGGCGTGCGCCATGATCGCCGACGCGTTCGCCGAGATCGCGTCAAGATCGACCTCCAGCCACGTCGGGCGTGTCATCGCCGCCTGGTCCATGCCCGCTCACCTCCGCCTGTCTGAGACCGTATCACCGGGGTGGCACTATGGTTCCCATGGACCGGTTGACCACCACGGACGGCACGCTCGACGTCGCGGCCGACCCGGCCGCGGCCTGGGCCCGGCTAGCCGCGTACGAGGACGTATGGGCCGAACTCACAAGTTCCCTTGTGGCCATCCCGGCCGAGCTGGCGACGCTGAAGGCCGCGGGGCGTGAGAAGACGTTGCGATACCGCGAGCTGGTCGGGGCGAAGCTGTGGCTCGCCGAGACCGCCGCCCTGTTCGCCCGGCACGGGATCACGCCCTGACCTCAGGACAAGGCTTGATACGCTGGATCCCCCACATCACGAGAGGGAGGATCCCCCCATGCGCTATTTCGTCGTCGACGCGTTCACCGACCAGCCGTTCCACGGCAACCCGGCCGGAGTGTGCCTGCCGGAGGCCGACCTGCCCGATGCGGTGATGCAGGCCATCGCTGCCCAGAACAACCTGTCCGAGACGGCCTTCGCCGTCCCCGCCGGCGACCACTGGGCGCTGCGCTGGTTCACCCCGGCCGCCGAGGTGGACCTGTGCGGGCACGCCACGCTCGGCACCGCGGCCGTGCTGTTCGCCGAGGACCTGGTGGGCGACGACACGATCGCGTTCGACACCCGCAGCGGCCGGCTCACGGTCACGCGGGAGGACGGACGCCTCGTCTTGGACTTCCCCCGCCACGACCCGCGTCCGATTGCCGTCACCGACGCGATGCGCCGGGCGGTCGCCCCGGCCGCGATCGTCGCAGCGGCCGCCGCGGGCGACGATCTGCTGCTCGAGCTGGCCGACGAGACGGCCGTACGCACCCTCGTGCCGGACCTGGTGGCCATGGGGGCGTTGGACTACCGCGGCGTCGTGGTCACCGCGCGCGGCGACGACTGCGACCTGGTCTCCCGCTTCTTCGTGCCGCGGCTCGGCGTCCCGGAGGATCCGGTGACCGGCTCGACGCACACGGCTCTGGCCCCCTACTGGGCCACCCGGCTGGGGAAAGATTCCCTTGTCGCGAGGCAACTCTCGGCCCGCGGGGGGACGCTGTGGTGCACCCTCGCCGGCGACCGGGTCCGCATCGCCGGCCGCGTCCGGCGCTACCTCACCGGCGACATCGCCGTGTAGGCGAAGGCCGGCCGCACCGTCCGGGCCGCTCGCCGCCTCTAGGATGAACCGATGAGGCTCGGAACGATCGCCGACGGCGCCGCCGAACTGCGGCTGGGCGAGGCCACCTGCCTGGTGGCCGGCGCGGGTATCGGCGGGGGCATCATGGCGGTCCCGTATCTTGCTGTGCGCCTCGGCTTCTGGCCGAGCATCGCCGTCATGGCCGTTGCCTACCTCGTCACGGTGGTGTTGCACATCATGGTCGCGGAGCTGTCGGTCCGCACCGACTGCTCCCGGGAGTTGCTCACCATCTTCACCACCCACCTCTTCCGCCGCCGGGCCTGGCTGCGCACCGTCTTCTACGGGCTGATGGCCGTGACGCTGGTGTGCAACCTGGCGGCCTACATCAGCGGGTCCGGCGACATCCTGGCGAGCGTGCTCGGCTGGCCGGGCGTGCTCGCCAAGACGTTGTTCTTCCTCGTCGCGGCCGCCGTGGTATTCCTCGGTCTGAAGTCCGTCGCCATCAACGAGGTTGTGTCCGTGGTCGTGATGGTGCTGCTGCTGGCGCCGTTGGTCGTGCGGACGATCCAGTTGCCCGCCCACCAGCCGCTGGCGCCGGCGCACTGGGCGATCTCGCCACTGCTCGCGGTGTACGGGATGGCGATGTTCGCCCTGTCCTCGTTGTTCGCCGTGCCACAGGCCGCCTCCGGCCTGCGAGGCAATCGCCGTCACCTGCTCGTGGCCGTCAGCCTCGGGCTGGCGATCAACCTCGCGGTGATGATCGTCATCATGACGTGCACCCTCGCCAGCTCGTCACCGGTCACCGAGGTGGCGATCGTCGGCTGGGCCGCCGCGCTCGGAGGGGCCACGCGCGTGTTCGGCTCGGTGTTCATCGTCCTGGCGATGATGACGACGTTCTGGTCGATCTCGCTCCAGTTGTCCGACATCACCAGGCGTTTCTTCCACGCGGGACGCATCCCGGGGTGGCTGATCGCCACGGTGCCGTCCTTCGCGCTGGCGCTCGCGCCCCTCGCGGGGTTCCTGTCCCTGATGCAGATCGCCGGTGGCGCCACCGCGGTGATCGTCGCCGTGATGGCCGTCCCGGCCTACACCAACGCCGTCCGGGACCGCGACGGGCTGTTGCTTGGGCCGATCGGGCGTAGTCGCCTCCTGTACGCTGCTGTCATGGTCATGTACCTGGTCATGGCCATCGCGTCCTTCCAGTAGGAGTCGCCGTGAGGATCGCTCTGCTCAGCCCGGCCGGCGCGATGCACCGCTACAACGGGTTGTTCTCGCGAAACCTGCACTACGCGCCGATGACGTTGACGCTGCTGGCGGCGCTGGTGCCGCCCGAGCTTGAGGCCGACGTCGCGATCTACGACGAGACCGCCGGCCCCATCCCCCTCGACCTGCACGCCGATGTCGTCGGCATCACGAGCATCACCGGCTCCAGCAGCCGGGCCTACCGGTACGCCGACTACTTCAGGAGCCGCGGCGCCATTGTCGTGATGGGCGGCCCGCACCCGTCCCTGTGCCCGGAGGAGGCCAAGACCCACTGCGACGCCGTCGTCGTTGGCCTGGGTGACGGCTCGTGGCCGCGTCTGCTGCGCGACGTTCAGGCCGGGACGCTGAAGGAGTACTACCACGCCGAGGAGTCCGACGGCATCGCCAACCGGCCGATGCCGCGGCGCGACCTGCTGCGCCGTCGTCGCTATGCCACGCTGAACACCGTCGAAGCGGTTCGCGGCTGCCCCATCAACTGCGCCTTCTGCGCCTATCCGGCGGCGTTCGGACGACGAGCGATCATGCGTCCGGTCGAGGACGTCATCGCCGAGATCAAGACGCTGCGCGGCAAGGGTGTCGTCTTCCCGGATGTCAACCTCGCGTCGGACACGAAGTATCTGCGCGACCTGTTGACGGCGATGATCCCGCTGAAGAAGTGGTGGCTGGGGCTGACGACGTCGAACATCGCGCTGAACGAGGACCTCGTCAAGCTGTTCGCCCGCAGCGGCTGCAAGGGTCTGCTGATCGGTTTCGAGTCGGTCAACGCCGGCAGCCAGAAGGAGATGCACAAGGGCGTCAACCGCCCCGAGCACTACAAGGAGCTGATGACGCTTCTGCACCGTTACGGCATCATGGTCATGGGATGCTTCGCTTTCGGGGCCGACGACGACGGCCCGGACGTGTTCGAGCGCACCGTGCAGTTGGTCAACGAGATCCAGATCGATCTGCCCCGCTATGCCATCTTCACACCTTTCCCGGGCACAGCGTACTTCCGCTCTCTGGAGGCCGACGGTCGCATCCTGGAGCGCGACTGGGCCCTGTACGACGTCGAGCATTGCGTCTTCGAGCCCAAGCAGATGACGCGGGCCCAGCTGCAGGACGGCACGCACTACGCCTGGCACGCGTCGTACACGCTGAAGAGCATGCTCCGCCGGTGGCACTGGAACAACCCCAAGATCTTCTGGTTCGGGTGGTTCTACCTGTTCGTCAATATCGGCTACCGCGCCTACGCCGATCGCGTGGCAGCCTTCGGCGAAGAGGTGATGGCCGACAACTCGGACATCCCCGTTCCCGAGCCCGCGTGAGTGCCACCATGCGCATATGCGTCGTGAAGCCCAGCTTGAACGGCACCCGGACACCTGACGCTCTGCCGCCACTGCTGTTCGCCATCCTGGCGCCGCTGACGCCCAGCGATATCGACCTGGAGTTCCTGGACGAAAACATCGCCGCGGTCGGTGAGGTCGACTGCCAGGCGGCGGCCATTTCGATCGACACGTTCACCGCCAGACGCGGCTACGCGTTAGCCGATGGGTTCCGCGCCCGGGGCGTCGTGGTGATCATCGGCGGCATGCACGCCACGTTCTGCCCGGACGAGGCTGCGCCGCATGCCGACGCCGTCGTGATCGGCGAGGCGGAGGACACGTGGCCGACGATCGTTGCCGACTTGTTGGCCGGCACACTTCGAGCGCGGTACGTCAGCGCCAACGCGGCCGATCTCGGCGCGATCGCGTACGACTACACCGTGTACGCCGGCATGCGCTATCCGCGAGTGGGAATCGTCCAGTTCTCGCGCGGCTGCAAGTTCGACTGCGAGTTCTGCTCCATCAGCGCCTTCTACGGCCGGACGCTGAGAACCCGCCCCGTGGCCGAGGTCGAGAAATCGATCCGGCAGTTGCCGCACCGCGTCATCTTCTTCGCCGACGACAACCTGTTCGCCGCCCCCGCCCGCCTGGACGAGCTGCTGATGGCGCTTCGCCGGCAGCGGCGGCGCTGGGTGTGCCAAATCAGCATCGATGTGGCCAAGGACCGGGCACTGCTCACGCGCATGCGAGAATCCGGATGCATGATGGTGATCGTCGGCTTCGAGTCGCTGGCGCCGGGCAATCTGCGGCAGATGCACAAGGCCGTCAACCTGGCGGCCGACTACGACGACGCCATTGCCAACATCCGGCGGGCCGGCCTGATGCTGTACGGCACGTTCGTCATCGGATACGACGACGACACACCCGGCACGGCCGGGGCTCTGGCAGCCTGGGCGAGGAAACGTGGCATGGCGATCGCCAACTTCAATCCGCTGATCCCCACACCGGGCACCGCTCTGTACACCCGGCTGCAGGCTGACGACCGCTTGCTGTACGAGCGCTGGTGGGACGACCCGTCCTACCGGTACGGCGACACGGCGTTCCGTCCGGCCGCGATGTCGCCACAGCAGTTGGCCGGTTCGTGCCGCGACGCTCGGTACGAGTTCTACTCACTGCGCGGCATCCTTGCACGGCTGCGCGGCGCGAATGCGAAAGGCCTTGTCAACGTCGTGGTCTTCCTGGTCATGAACCTCATCTCGCGCCGTTCGATCCACCAGAAGCAGGGCGGGCGGTTGGGATGAAGATCGCTCTCATCTATCCGAACATCGGCCGCCGGGGCGACTCCTTGTTCATCGACGGCGCCCGCATGGAGCCACTGGGCCTGGCCGTCCTCGCCGGCATGACGCCCGAGGACGTCGAGGTGAAGCTGATCGACGACCGCGTCGAGCCGGTTCCGTTCGACGAACCCTTCGACCTGGTCGCCATCTCCGTCCAGATCTACACGGCTCGACGCAGCTACGAGATCGCGTCGGAGTTCCGCGCCCGCGGCGTTCCGGTCGTCATGGGCGGAATGCACGTGACGCTGATCCCTGACGAGGCTGCGGAACATGCCGATTCTGTCGTGCTGGGCGACGCGGAGCCCGTCTGGCCGGAGCTGATCGACGACATGCGGAGCGGCCGGTTGCAGCCGCGCTACGCGGGGGCGGCGCCGCAGGCGCCCCAGAAGGACGTCCTGCCCCGGCGCGACCTGTTCGCCGGCAAGAAGTACCTGCCGGTCTCGCTGATCCAGTTCTCCCGCGGATGCCCGCACCACTGCGAGTTCTGCTCGTCCAGCGTCTACTTCGACCGGCACCACCGCACGAGAGACATCGGCCAGGTGGTGGCCGAGATCAAGGCACAGGGGCGACGCCAGTTGTTCTTCGTGGACGACAACATCGTGGCCGACAGGCAGGCCGCCAAGGAGCTGTTCCGGGCGCTGGCGCCGCTCCACGTGCGATGGGTCAGCCAGGCGTCCATCGACATGCTCGCCGACTCGGAACTGATGACGTTGATGGTCAAGAGCGGCTGTCTGGGGCACGTGATCGGGTTCGAGTCGACCAGCCAGGCGGGCATCGCCGTGATGCAGAAGTCGTCGAACCGGCGCTTTGTCCCCGACCAGTACGCGTCCGCCATCAAAGAGCTGAGGCATTACGGGCTTCAGACCTGGGCGGCGTTCACCGTCGGGCACGACACCGACACCGTCGACAGCATCAAGGAGACCGCCGCGTTCGCCGTGCGCAACAAGTTCACCTTCGCGGCCTTCAACATCCTGAGCCCCTACCCGGGCACCCCGTTCTATGCACGGCTGGCCTCCGACAGCAGACTGCTGTACGGGGGGACGTGGTGGCTGGATCCGGCCTACCGGTTCAACTACACGGCGTTCGTGCCCGCGAACATGACCGCCGAGGAGCTGACGCAGACCGCCTTCTGGTGCCGCCGCACCTTCAACAGCCCGTCGTCGATCCTGCGCCGCGCCCTGGAGCCCAGAACCAACCTGCGCACTCCGTACCGCGCACTGACCTATGCGCTGTACAACCCACTGTTCCGCCGCGAGGTGTTCAACAAGCAGGGCATCGCGTTCGGCTACGAGGAAGGCGATCGATGAAGATCCTGTTCATCCTGCCCGGCATCGGCAAGAAGCCGGGCGAACCGTACCTGACGTCGTGGCTGATGGAGCCTCTCACCATCGCCGTCCTGAAGCGTCTGACGCCCGACTCCTACGAAACAGCGTTCATGGACGACCGCGTCGAGGCCATCGACTACGACGTCGAGTGCGATGTGGTGGCCATCACCCTGGAGACCTACACGGCACAGAGGGCCTACGAGATCGCGGCCAGGTTCAAGCAACGCAGGAAGCTGGTCGTATTCGGCGGCTACCACGCCACCATGGACCCGAACGACGCGGCCGGGCACGGAGACATCGTGGTGATGGGCAACGCCGAGGGTGTGTGGGCGACCGTGCTTGCCGACATCGCCCGCGGCGAACACAAACCCCGCTACCAGGGCGCCCCGGCGCTGGACTACGGTGTACCCGACCGCTCCGTGTACGCGGACAAGATGGGCAAGTACCTGCCGATCTCATTGGTCGAGGTGGGGCGTGGCTGCCGGCGCCAGTGCGAATTCTGCAGCATCGCCGCCTACTACGGCGGGCACTATCACCACCGGCCGATCGCCGACATCATCGACGACATCAAGTCATCCCGTCACAAGCTGTTCTTCTTCGTCGACGACAGCATCCTGTCGGACAGGGCCTTTGCCATGGAGCTGTTCACCGAGGTCGCGAAGCTGAAGATAACGTGGACGACGCAGACAACGCTGGACGTGGCAGTCGACGACGAACTGCTGAGCCTGATGCGGCGCAGCGGGTGCAAGCTGATACTGATCGGCTTCGAGTCGGTCAACGATGCCAACCTGAAGCAGATGCGCAAGTCGTGGAGCATGCGGCTCGGCCAGCGGGACGAACTCGTCGAGCGCATTCATCGGTGCGGCATCAGCATCTACGCCAGCTTCGTGTTCGGCTTCGACGACGACGATGGCGACAGCTTCCAGCAGGTGCTGGCGTTCTCGATGCGGCACCGGTTCTTCGTCGTCGCCTTCAACCATCTGCTGGCATTCCCCAACACCCCGACGTACGCGCGCCTGGCTCAGCAGGACCGCCTGATCAGCCCGAAGTGGTGGATGGAGCGCGACTACCGCTACGGGACGATCTCGTTCAACCCAGGACGGGTGACCCCGGACGAGCTGACGGAGCTGTGCCGGGAATACAAGCGCCGGTACTACACCTTCGGGTCGATGCTGCGACGCGCCCCGGCGCTGCTCGCCCGGACGAGAAGCCCGATGCTGCACATCGCCTACTGGTACATCAACGTCCTGTTCCACTTCGAGGTCGACAAGCGCCTCGGCATCCCCGTCGGACGAAACCTCGACGAGGCCCGCAGGTGACGACGATACGCGCGGCGACGCCGGATGACAGCCCGGGCATGCTTCGGCTGATCGAGTCGCAGCCCGCGGATGGCGGCCTCACGCTGCTGTACACCCGCCGTCCCGACGCCTACCTGTCGTACCACGCCGAGTGCCCGTCGGCGGAGGTTGTCGTCGCAGTCGACGACGATCCGGGCGGCGATCGCGTGGTGGCCCAGGCCGTCTGCCTGCCGCGCCAGGTGTACATCGCCGGAAAGGCCACGACGATGGGGTACATCACCGGGTTGCACAAGTACCCGGGTGCCCCCGTGCGGGTGATGGACATCCTGCAGTACGGGTACGACCATTCCGTCGCGCAGGACTACTTCTGCTCGGTGCTCCTGTCCAACCCGGCGGTGCTTGCACGTTTCGGGAACCAGGGCAACGTCCATCCGATCGCCGACTACACCACGTGCTTCCTGCGTCCGTCCGTACTGGCGAATGCGGTCGGCACCGAGGTCCGGCGCGCCACGGCGGACGACGCGCCACGACTGCTGGAGTTCTACCGCGAACAGGGCGCCAGGTACTCGTACCTGCCCGTGTTCTCGTCGATCGATGGCTTCGCGAACCTGGACGTCACCGACTTCTTCCTGGTCGAGGACGCGCGCGGCATCGTCGCGTGCGGCGCGCTGTGGGACCAGCGGCCGTTCAAACAATACGTGGTGATCGACTATCGCGGCGTCTATCGCTGGGCAGCCCGGTGGCCGGTTGTGACGAGGGCGCTGCACTATCCGCCGCTGCCCGAACGGAACACGCCAGCCAGGTTCGCGTACCTCAGCTTCGTCATGTGCCGGGACGAGGACCCGGCTGCCACCAGGGCGCTGCTGGCAGGGATGGCGGAACAGGGTGCCCGCAGCTTCGACTTCTTCACCATCGGGGCCGTCGACGGCAGCTGGCTTGGGCTCATCCTGTCGGCGCTGAAGGGCATCAGGATCCGCAGCCGGCTCTGCGCCATCCGGTTCCACGACGCCACTCCCCCGTCGCTGGGTGACTCCGCACCGTACTTCGAGTGCGGGCTGCTGTGATCAGTAATCGCGTCCCAGGAACTTGAAGCCGAGGTTCATGGCCAGCACCACCAGCTTCTGCAGCGGTGACGTAGCCTTCGTGCCGAAGACCCGCCGGACGATGCCGGCGAACGTGTACGTGCCGTCCCAGGCGTTGCGGTAGTGGTAGGCGAGGCGTTCCGGCGTGACGTTCGTGGGTCGATACACCACCGCGGCGTGCGTGTAGTGGGCCAAGTCGTCGTCGATGATGCGTCCCTCAGCCTCCAGGTCGCGGAATAGCTGTGAGCCGGGCGCAGGGGTCAGGACGAAGAAGATGGGCAGGTCGATGCCCAGCGAACGGACCCTGGACGGTAGCAGCTGAAGGTCAGTCTCGGTGTCGGTGTCCAGCCCGAGGATGAACGTCCCGTTGATCGTCATGCCGTGGCGGTGGATGTTCTCGATCGCCTGTCGGTACTCCCTCGGCTCGGCGAACTTCTTGTTGACCCCCAGCAGAGTTTCCCGGTTCAGCGACTCGAAGCCGATGAGGACACCGTAACAGCCGGCTCGCTTCGCTGCCGCCATCAGTTCGTCGTCGAACCCGAAGGCGACTGTGGCCGTGCAGCCCCACCGCAGCCGCAGCGGCCGCATGGCCTCCAGCAGCTCGAGGGTGTAGCGCCGGTCGGCGAAGAAGTTGGGGTCGTGGAAGATGATGTTGCGCCGCTTGACGTGTCGCAACTCCGCGACAACCGACTCGACCGGCCGGTGGCGGAAGGGGGCCAGCGATGAGATCAGGCAGAACGAACAGTGGTTCGGGCAACCCTCGGAGGCCACCATCGCGCACACCGGGGCGTAGGGCGGAGTTCGTGTGATCGAGCGGTCGGGATAGACGTCGGGGTACGGGGTGTCCGGTGCGTCACGATAGATGCGGTCGGTGTGCCCGGCGGCGAAGTCGCGCAGCAGGCGCGGCCAGCACTCGGTGGCTGTGCCTTGCACCACCGCGTCGGCGTGTTCCAGCGCTTCGTCGGGCAGCAGCGTCGGAAAGTGCCCGCCCAGCACGACGAAGGAGCCCCTGGACCTGTACATGTCCGCCAGCTCGAAAGCCCGTGGCGTATCGGCCACCGTCGCGGAGATGCCGACGACGTCGAACTTGCCCCCGGGGGCCGTTTGTCGGCGAACTCGTCGAAGACGACGACCTCGGCCCCGAGATCGTGCGGGACCAACGCTTTCAGCAGCGGCAGCGTCAGCCCTGGGAAGGAGATCAGGAACTTCAGTGGCGACCGGAACCTGACGTGGCGGGTGTCCCAGGGCGAGACGAGGAGGATTCGCATGGGCATCGATCCTAGTGTGTCCAGGTTGCCGTCGGTCCTGGATTGGACTCAGGACAGACGCACGATCTCGGCGAAGGGCGTGCCGCGCAGCGAGCTCTCGAGCGCGCCGGCATCGAAGGGCGGCGTGAGCGAGTTGATCCACCGCCGGAGCCACTCGCTCACGACGTCGAAGGCCCAGTCCAGCGACACGGCCGCAGGTGGTTCGACCAGGTGGCTGCACGGCACCTCGGCGGCCCAGTCGGCGATCCCGCGCAGCGTCGCCAGGCCGGCCCGCGCGCGCTCCCGGCGGGAGGCGCTCTCGAAGTCGAACGGCGTGAAGATGATGCCCACGACGATCGCCCCCTGGTCCCGGGCGATGCGCGCCACGATCGGGGTGACCGTCGTGCCGGTGGTCCCGCCGAACCCAGACACCAGGATTACCAGCCGCGCGCCCGCCAGCGGGCCGGCCAGGGCCTGCGCCGTCGCCTCGTCGTCCCCAGCGGCCACAAGGACCCGGTGCGGGCACGGGTTGCGCGCCAGCGACGCGGCGTCAGTGTTCACCACCACGCAGTCCGCCGCCACGTCGTGGTCCCACATGTAGCCGACGGTGTTGCCTCCCCCGCCACCGATCCCGACGACCAACACGCGCGGGATGTCCACAGCGCACCTCCTCGATCGTGTCCCACGCTACTGCCGGGGCCGCCCGGCCCGCGCGCCTCTACGCCGCCGCGCGCTGCCAACGCAGGGCGACGTGCTCGACGAGTTCCAGCGCCTCGTAGATCGCGACGCCCATCGCCGCCATCGCGATGATGCCGGCGAACATCGCCGGGTAGTCGATCATCGCCCACATCTGCATCACGTAGTAGCCGATCCCGGAGTCCCCCGCGATCGA
>Ga0209629_10003229_pt1 | contig 11560 bp, 11 predicted proteins | sample TergutCu122P5_FD_187286 | JGI IMG/M metagenome (GOLD analysis project Ga0209629, IMG submission 187286) | Cubitermes ugandensis P5 segment gut microbial communities from Kakamega Forest, Kenya - Cu122 P5 (SPAdes) (version 2) | ecosystem: Host-associated > Arthropoda: Insects > Digestive system...
ATGTTTTTGGCTTTTAATAACGGTATTGCAGCCACCGCCGACCACATAGAACTTGACAAAGAAAGCCGTTACATTAGAAAAATCAGCAACTTGCAAATTGTGAATGGCGGACAGACAACTGCCTCAATCTACAACACTGCACGAAAGGATAAAGCCGATATATCTAATATCTTTGTGCAGGTCAAATTTTCTGTTATTGACAAACAAGACCAATACAGCGACATAGTTTCCCGCATTTCGCGTTATGCCAATACGCAAAACAAGGTTAATGATGCCGATTTTTCTGCAAACAACCCCATCTTAATTGCTTTTGAAAAGTTGTCGCGATATATTCTTTCGCCGGTAACGGCTCAAAACAATATGCAAACCTGTTGGTTTTTCGAGAGGGCAAGAGGACAGTACAAGACTTTGCGCAGCCGTGAGGGCAGAACAAAATCACTGCAAAACGCTTTTGATAAGAAATATCGGAAAGAGCAAGTGTTCACAAAGGTTGAGTTGGCAAAATTTATCAATGCTTATCAGGAAGTTTGGGATGGTAAAAAATTGGTAATTGGTCCGCATATTGTTGTTCGCGGTAACGAAAAAAACTATGCTCAATTCATTGCAAACAACCTGCCCGACAATATTAAGAAAATCAATAATGTATATTTTGAAGATGCTATTGCAAAATGTATTCTTTTCAAAAATGCAGATAAACGCTACGGAAAGAAACCCGACAGCATTGGCGAAATGAAACAGGTTGTTGTGCCTTATACACTTTCGTTGATTAACCGCATTACAGATAACAAAATAGACCTTTATAAAATTTGGAAAAATCAGCAGGTTTCGCCACAACTTTCTGATTTTATTTATGATTTGATGAAACAGGTAAATCAATTTATACTTGATACTTACGCAGGGCAGCATTACATTGAAAAGGCAAAGAGAGAGGAATGTTGGGAATTGGTTAAGAGCCACACGTGGTGTTTTAATATCAATGAAATTAAAGCAGATTTGATAGACGAAAAAAATCCACCGAAACGCAATATTGAAATAGATATTTCCGAAGAAGAATTGACACAGAACAAAGAAACTGTAAAATCAATTCCAGCTGCATTGTGGAACGAAATCGGTAAATGGGGGAAAGACAGCGAATATTTTGATATTACAAAACAGAATATAGTTTCCAATATTGCTTATAAATTGCGACAGAACAAGCCATTAGCAGACGAAGAATACCAAAAGGGAGTTGAAATTCTTAATATTGTTGCTGCTCGAAACGAAGAATTGTTGCAGGAAGCCGAAAAATATGCAGGCAAATGGGTACAAATGAAAAAGGTTAAAATGACAGACGATGATAAAAACGTACTCATTTTAGAACAAATCCGTAAAATGTTAAGTTTCAATCAAGAGCGAAATATTTTATCGGATGAGGAAACCGACTTTTTATTTGACATACTCAATGGCAAACGTGCAAGAGATTACGATATGGACGAATTGGTTGTCAAGTGTATGCAAAAATTAATCAAGAAAGGTTTTGCTGTTTAGGCTTTGTTTGATATTCAACAATATCTTCGGCAACCATTAAAATTTCATTTTCTCGCTCCTCATAAAACTTCACAGTCATTTTCTTTGGAAGTTGAGCAAGTATCTTTGCCTCAATTCTATCAATCAACGGCGTAAGGTCGTGTTTGTGTGTATGCCGGATTTCACACTCCCAAACTGTTAGAACATTCCACCCCAAGGCAGTGAGTTTCTGTATATTGATTTTATCCCTTTTCCTGTTTGAAGTGATTTTATCAATCCAAAATTCCGTATTTGTTTTCGGAGTATAGGCATATTTACAGCCTTCGTGTCTGTGCCAGAAACAGCCGTGCAGAAAAATAACCGTTTTGTATTTGGGTAAAACAATGTCGGGTTTTCCGGGTAGATGTTTATCATTCACACGATACCGAAAACCTCTTGCAAAAAGGGCTTTACGCAATGCCAATTCGGGTTTTGTGTCTTTTGACCGAATTTTTGACATACATTCCGACCGTTTTTCTTTATTCCAAATATCCATTTTCAACAAAGATAGAATTCTTTTCCCCATTTTGAAACAACAAATTTACTGCAAATAATTTGATAATTTGCATTTTATCCTCCTGATATAATCAAAGACCAAGAAGGTACAAATTATTATTTAAAATTATGCTGATTTTCTTTGATTGATTAAACTATTAATTGTACCTTTGTAGTCTATCAGAGTTATTTGAAACAATAGAAAAACGCAGCAAACCAAAGCAGTCCGCTCGTTTCTATATCGTTACCCATTTATGCTTTCCTTTGGGCAATTTTTTGTTTTTTAGAAGGTTGAAACAAAATTTTTCGTACATTTGCAGTCTAATTTACTGCTAATAAATTATAAAAAATGAAAAAGACATTGTTAATTGTATTGGCGCTTTGTATGTGCCATACCGTGTTTTCGCAGAGGTTTCCGCCGAGAAGGATGGTAATAATGAAACCGGTAGCGACAAATGAAGTAAAGCTGAATCTTGCTATGGTTTTAGGCGCATTCCCCGAAATAAGTTATGAGCGGGTTTGGGCGAATAATGTTGGATTAGGAGTATCGGCAAGAGTTTCACTAATTAATAGCTTTAAGACTAAATATCAATTTACTCCCTATTGCCGGTTCTATTTCGGAGAGTCGTTTATCAAATCTTTTTTCGTTGAAGCAAATTTAGGGATCATAGGATATGAAAAATATACAATTCGTTATGATCCTTATCCTTCAACTACTGAAAATGCCGTTGACTTGGGTGTAGGTCTTGCCTTAGGATATAAATATGTCAACCGCAATGGTTTGATAGGAGAAGTATTCGTGGGACTCGGACGCACGGTGGATGACAGAATTTATTCCCGTTGCGGAATTTCTATGGGAAAACTGTTTTAAAAAGAAAACACTTCCCGTCAACGACAGCGGATGAGATAATCAAAAAACTGTGTTGTTAAACATTTAGTTACGGCAAGCGCATTATGCGTTTGCCATAACCGATGTTACCCGGTGATTTGTTTCACCAAGTATAATAAGCGCTTTGTCTAATATCGCAGAATCGTCTAACATGACAATTCCTCCGTCGGGACCCGGTTCGATGTGAATGCCGCATTTGCTTCCCGCACTTTGATTTAATCCGCCAAAATAGTTTCGCACTGTATCTTCCGACAGTCCTAACTCTGCGGCAATTTGACGGATACTCCCGCTTGGCAAGCGGTCCTTGATTCGACGAAGCTCGTTAAATGTTACAGTCTTCATGGGGTTTTTATTTGTTTTTTAATGTTTTATAATAATTTTATACTTAAATCAGGCTACTAATTTAGTTATATAAAATGAATCTGCAAACTATTTTAAATAAATAAACAGGATTAATTTTCAATGATGAGGTAAGAAAACCGTAATAATTTGACTATTAAATAATAACAAAATAATAATATAAAGATAAAAAATCCCGCAAAGAAAATATGTTTCCCGTTTGGAACAAACCGGTTTTTTCAATTGTTCGCTGTCGATAGAAAGCCAGCGACTGCGCACCCAATTGTATAGCAGATAAACAAATATGGCAATCGCTGTTCCAACGAATGCTCCAACCGCTACATCAGAAATAAAATGGACTCCTATATAAATTCTTGAATAGGAAATCAAAAGGGCAAAAAAGAAACTCGTAAAAGTAAACAGCCTGTTCCGAAAAATTAGCGCACAGAATGTGGCAAACCCGAACGTATTGGTGGCGTGACCGGAAATAAATCCGTAGTTTCCTCCGCGATAATTAAATACGGTTTTCACCTGATCCATGAAATCAGGATGGTGCGTTGGGCGAAAACGATGGAAATAGGGTTTGAAAAATCCGGATGAAATCTGGTCGCAAAGTAAAATCAGCAAAACTATCGCGACCAAAACACAAACAGTTTCCTTCCAATTCTTTTTATAAGTAAACGCCCATAAAAAAAAGAAACCGAAAATCAGCCATGTCCACGGAGTAGTACAAACATAAAAAAAATCGTCCCAAAACGTTGAATGACTTCCGTTCAAAATAAAGAAATAGTTCCGTTCAAATTGAAGCTCCCTTTCAAGCATGCGTCTGAATTATATAAGCGGCAAAGATATAATAAATTCTACTTGCAGTGAAAATAATGAATAAAAATTTTACCTTTGTAGTGAAAAAGACAATTGTCTAAAAATTTTTTGAATATGGAAATTGCATATTATCAGTTATCAAACAAGGATTCTTTCTTCCTCCTTGCCGGTCCTTGCGTTATAGAAAACGAACGGATGGCTTTGGATATAGCCGGAAAAATTGCAGGTATTACCGAAAAACTATCTATTCCTTATGTTTTCAAAGGTTCTTTCAAAAAAGCCAACCGGTCGAGAATCGATTCATTCATAGGAATAGGCGATGAAAAAGCCTTAAAAATCCTGCGAAAAGTCGGCGAAGAATTTCATATTCCGGTGATGACGGATATTCACGAGACTCCGGATGCTTCAAAAGCGGCTGAATATGTGGATATGTTGCAGATTCCCGCTTTTCTCTGCCGCCAGACCGATTTGTTAATTGCCGCTGCTAAAACGGGGAAAATAGTGAACATAAAGAAAGGACAGTTTTTATCTCCTGCCGCCATGCGTTTTGCAACTCAGAAAGTGGCTGATTGCGGCAACAATAAAATCCTGTTAACAGAGCGCGGCACTACTTTCGGCTATACGGATTTGGTGGTAGATTACCGTGGGATTCCTGAAATGCAATCGTTTGGTTATCCGGTGGTCATGGATGCCACTCATTCCCTGCAACAGCCGAATCAAGCTGGCGGCGTATCCGGAGGAATGCCTCAATTGATTGAAACAATTGCCAAAGCGGCGATAGCTGTCGGCGTTGACGGTCTGTTTATCGAAACCCACCCCAATCCTTCACAGGCTTTGTCGGATGGAGCAAATATGTTACCTCTGGATTTATTGGAACCTTTATTGGTAAAATTGTTGCGAATCAGAAAAGCGTTGGCTTGAACAAGTAGATATAATCACCCAATTTTCAAAATCTCAAAATATTTAGCTACTTTTGTAACTCAAATAAAAAAATTTGAAAGGAAAATAGTAGCGAATGATAGAAAGAATCATTATTATTGAGGGCGCCGATCCTGTTACTTTTTTTGGAGCAAATAATTCCAACTTTCAACTGATCAAATCTTTATATCCTAAGTTGAGAATTGTTGCGAGAGGAAATGTAATTAAGGTAATCGGCGATGAATTGGAGTTGGCAGGCTTTGAAGATAAAATCCGGGAGATGGAAAAATACTGCTGCGACTTCAATTTGCTGAACGAAAATGCGATTACCGGCATAGTCAAAGGGAAAGCCGATCCTTTCAATGTGATTCAGAAACAGGATAATTTGATTATTCACGGGATAAACGGTCGTCCGATTCAAGCGAGAACCGAGAATCAGCAGAAATTAGTTCAGGCGTTTGATACTCACGACTTGTTGTTCGCTATTGGTCCGGCGGGTTCCGGTAAAACTTACACAGCGATTGCTTTGGCTGTCCGGGCGTTGAAAAACAAAGAGGTGCGGAAAATTATCCTCAGCCGTCCGGCAGTGGAAGCCGGTGAAAAATTAGGCTTTCTTCCGGGTGACATGAAGGAAAAAATAGATCCTTACCTTCAGCCTTTGTACGACGCTTTGGAAGATATGATTCCGGTGGCTAAACTGAAAGAGTATATCGAAAACAAAGTGATTCAGATTGCGCCTTTGGCTTTTATGCGTGGAAGGACGCTGAGCGATGCGGTTATCATTCTCGACGAGGCTCAAAATACAAGCGTTCCGCAGATTAAAATGTTCCTGACCCGGATGGGAATGAATGCCAAAATGATTGTTACGGGCGATATTACGCAAATCGATTTACCGCCGTCTCAAACGTCCGGACTTATTCATGCCTTGCGGGTTTTGAACCGGATTCCGGGAATTGCTCAAATCGAATTTAATAAAAAAGACATTGTCCGTCATAAATTAGTGCAACGGATTGTGGAAGCTTACGAAAAAGAGAACTATAAAATATAAATAATATGAACAATACGCTTACAAGAACAGATTTTACTTTTCCGGGGCAAACTTCTGTCTATCACGGAAAAGTGCGGGATGTTTATTCCATTGGAGAAGATATTTTAGTGATGATCGCTACCGACCGGATTTCGGCTTTTGACGTAATCCTTCCTGAAGGGATTCCCTATAAAGGGCAAGTACTGAACCAGATTACGGCACAATTTTTAGATGCGACCGCCGACATTCTTCCTAACTGGAAATTAGATACTCCCGATCCGATGGTTACCGTAGGTTTGCGCTGTGAACCTTTTAAAGTGGAAATGGTGATTCGCGGTTATCTCACCGGAAGTGCGTGGCGAGAATACAAAGCCGGCGCCCGAACGCTTTGCGGGGTTCCCCTGCCAAGCCGGATGCGTGAAAATGAAAAATTTCCCGAACCGATTGTTACGCCTACGACAAAAGCGGCAGAAGGGCACGACGAAAATATTTCCAAAATGGAAATCATTGCACAAGGTTTGGTGAACAGTGAAGATTACGAGCAAATGGAACAATATACGAAGGCGTTATTTAAAAGAGGAACGGAAATAGCCGCTCAAAAGGGATTAATTCTGGTGGATACCAAATATGAATTTGGAAAAAAAGACGACAAAATCTATCTGATAGACGAAATTCACACGCCGGATTCTTCCCGCTACTTTTATGCCAAAGGGTATAAGGAACGTTTCGAGAAAGGAGAAGAGCAAAAGCAGCTTTCTAAGGAATTTGTTCGCAAATGGCTTATGGATAATGGATTTCAAGGAAAAGAAGGACAAACCGTTCCGAAAATGACGCCTGCGTATTGCGAAAGTGTTTCCGAAAGATACATTGAATTGTATGAGCAAATTACCGGTAGAAGATTTATCAAATCGGATACCCGCAATCTTGCCGAACGAATTAAGAAAAATATTGATACCTATTTAAATAAGTAAATGGACAGGTACGGATTAATCGGTTTTCCTTTAGAACATTCTTTCTCAAAAGATTATTTTAATAATAAATTTGCGGCGGAAGGAATAGATGCCGAGTACGTCAATTTTCCCATTGCTTCGATTTCGGAATTGAAAAATGTTATTCAAAATAATCCAGACTTGAAGGGATTAAATGTAACTATTCCCTATAAGGAGCAGGTTATTCCATATTTGGATAAACTGAATGAAGATGCCCGTCTGATTGGCGCTGTAAATGTCATAAGGATAAAACGAAAGAAGAAGAAAACGAAGCTCAAAGGATATAATTCCGACATTATCGGCTTCAAACAGTCGATTGAGCCTTTATTAAAACCGTATCACGAACGGGCGCTCATTTTGGGTACGGGCGGAGCCGCCAAAGCTATTTACTACGGTTTGCAGCAATTAGGACTTAAAGCAACTTATGTTTCCCGACAAAAAAAGTCGGATGAGATTCTGACTTACTCCGAATTGACGCAGGAAGTAATGCAAACACATAATCTTATAGTCAATTGCACGCCGGTAGGAATGTGGCCTAAATCGGATGAATGTCCGGCAATTCCCTACCAATGGCTGACTTCCAAGCATTTTTTGTACGATTTGTTGTACAATCCCGACGAAACGCTTTTTATGGAAAAGGGGAAAGAACAAGGCGCTTTTGTTAAAAACGGATTGGAAATGTTGCTGTTGCAAGCGTTCGCAGGTTGGATGATCTGGACGAAAGAAAAGAATAATGAAGAGTTATGAGTTATGAATTGTGAACTTTTGTCATTGCGGGCTTGACCCGCAATCCCCAATTATAAATTATATAATTATGATGGAAAGAGAAAAAGCGTTTGCGCTATTATTAAAGTATAACAAAGAAAAATTTCATATTCAACATGCGCTGACTGTTGAAGCCGTGATGCGCTGGTATGCCGGAAAATCGGGATATGACGCTGATTATTGGGGTATTGTTGGACTGTTGCACGACATCGACTTTGAAATGTATCCAGAAGAACATTGCGTTAAAGCTGTAGAAATCTTACAATCGGAAAATTACAGCGACGACCTTATTCATGCAATATGTTCGCATGGATACAAAATGCGGGTTGATATTAAACCGGAACACGAAATGGAAAAGTTTTTGTATGCTGCGGACGAACTGACCGGATTGATTGGAGCCGCTGCATTGATGCGTCCTTCGAAAAGCGTTTCCGATATGGAATTAAAAAGTATAAAGAAAAAATTCAAAGATAAATGTTTTGCGGCAGGATGTTCACGGGAAACCATTCAATACGGCTCGGAAATGCTGGAATGGGATTTGGATAAATTGTTCAGCACGACATTAGAAGCTATGCAAGCAACGGAAACGGCTGTCTCTGAAGAATTAACCTCTTGTAAAGCAGAAGCGTGACGAAATCACTTCTTCACGCTTCCTTCTACACGAAAACCAAAATAAGAAACTAATTTAAGCTAATACGAGAATTTAATATAAACTTTTTAGGTTTTAGTTAAACGAGCTATAAACAAACAACATTATTTTCTCGATGCAAATGTATAACTAAACTATTAATAGCATAGTTAATAACAAGTTATTTTTACGTTAAATTTATGTTAATGTGTAAGATGTTATAATACAATCTAATACGAATGTTTTTCAATTCCTTCTATTTCTTCTTTCATGGCTAATAATTCCGACCGGATAAATTTCAGCCGGTGAACAATTTCTTCCGTTTGAACAATGGTTTCTTTGTTAGTCTTTAATTTTTGCTTGGCGCCGGCTAAGGTTAAGCCTTTTTCTTTTACCAAATGATACACCAAGCGAATGGCTTCAATATCTTCTTCACTGTATTGACGGGTTCCTTTTTCCGACTTGTAAGGGCGAATAGAATTGAATTCCTTTTCCCAATAACGAAGCAGAGAAGCATTTACCTGAAACATTTTTGCAACTTCCTGAATGGAATAAAGGATTTTTTCCTGCTTGAAAGATTTCATATAGCAGTTAATATACGCTTTAACGGTTTTCGGAAATATGCAATACTTCGCTATAATCTTTAGGACTTAAACCCAGGAAAAAGTATTTCGCCGGATTATCAGGGTTATCTTTGACTAAAACTTCATAATGAACATGATTTCCACTGGCATCGCCGGTCATTCCTACCGTAGCGATTTCTTGTCCGCGAACTACTTTTTGTCCCTGTCTCACCAGCATTTCTTTGCAATGACCGTATCGTGTCTTGAATCCGAATCCATGGTCGATAACAACGGCGTTTCCATAACCGCCATCCCATGAGGCTGATTCAACGACTCCGTTTCCAGTGGCATAAATCGGGCTTCCAGCATCGGCGGTAATATCAATTCCGGTATGCATACGCCAATCGCCCCATATCGGATGAACTCGATAACCAAAGCCTGATGAATATTGCTTAAAGTCTTTTACGGAAATGGGGACAATTGCCGGAATGTTTTTCATTCGTTGATCTTTATTTTTAACCAATCCCATTAATTCGTCATACGAATTGGATTGAACATAGAGTTCTTTGGTCATAATATCCAAATTACGGGTGGTCGAAATAATTAAATCGGAATTAGGCATATCTATAAGCGTTTCATACCGGTTGGTACCTCCAAAACCCTGTTTGCGAACATCTTCCGAAATAGGATCGGCATTAAAAACAGCTCGGTAAAGCGAGTTATCACGATGCTGAAGGTCGGATAGAATTTTTTCATCTTCAACAATGCGTTTATTTAATACATCATACTGCGTCAATAAAAGTTTATTGTCTTTTTTTAACTGCCGTTCCCGTGGAGAATCGAAAGCATAAGTAGCAATTGCGAACAGGATAGCGCCCATTCCAATGCCGATAATCAATTGCCTGAAAACAATCCAAACCTTTTGAATCAAAGAAACATAAACGCGTTCGTAGGTTAATGTCTTTGGATTATAATGGAAAAAAATTTTACTCATGTGTACAAAATGATAATAATAATTGCCACAAAAATAAGTTATTTATCGTACTTTTGCAAATTATTTTAAGTTAAATTTTAAATGACAGCAAAAGAAATTCGTCAATCGTTCAAAAATTACTTCGAAAAAAAGAATCATCAAATCGTTCCTTCTGCTCCTATGGTTATTAAAGGAGATCCAACGCTGATGTTTACCAATGCCGGAATGAATCAATTCAAAGACGTTATTTTAGGAAATGTTCCCATCAAATATTCACGGATAGCCGATTCGCAAAAATGCCTGAGAGTAAGCGGAAAACATAATGATTTGGAAGAAGTCGGTCACGATACCTATCATCACACCATGTTTGAAATGTTGGGAAACTGGTCGTTTGGCGATTATTTCAAAAAAGAAGCCATCGAATATGCTTGGGAATATTTGACGGAGGTATTGAAATTAGATAAAAACCGGTTGTATGTGACTATTTTTGAAGGAAGTCCTTCGGAAAATTTGTCTCGCGACGATGAAGCTGCTTCCTATTGGGAAAAATATTTACCCAAAGAACGGATTATCAATGGAAGTAAGAAAGATAATTTTTGGGAAATGGGCGATACCGGACCTTGCGGACCCTGTTCCGAAATTCATATCGATATTCGCCCTGATGAAGAACGGGCAAAAACGGACGGTCTGTCTTTGGTAAACAAAAATCATCCACAAGTGATTGAAATATGGAATCTCGTCTTTATGCAATTCAACCGGAAAGCCGACGGTTCGCTCGAAAGTTTGCCGAACAAAGTGATTGACACCGGTATGGGATTCGAGCGTTTGTGTATGGCTGTTCAGGGAAAAACTTCCAATTACGATACCGACGGATTTCAGCCGATTATTTCGGAAATAGGCAGGATAACGGGAAGCGAATACGGCAAAGACCCGAAAAAAGACATTGCCATGCGGGTAATTGCCGACCATATCCGTACCATCGCTTTTTCGATCACCGACGGACAACTGCCTTCCAATGCGAAAGCCGGTTACGTGATTCGCCGGATTTTGCGCCGCGCGGTTCGCTACGGATATACTTTTCTCAATCAGAAACATGCTTTCATGTATAAACTGTTGCCGGTCTTGATTGATACCATGGGCGATGCTTATCCAGAACTGATTGCCCAGCAATCGTTAATCGAAAAAGTGATGAAGGAAGAAGAAGAATCTTTTTTGCGTACTTTGGAAAACGGCATTAAATTATTGGATAAGACTATTCAGGAAGCAAAATCGAACAATCGAGAGCAAATTTCAGGAGTGGATGCTTTTGTTTTGTACGATACCTACGGTTTTCCTTTGGACTTAACCGAATTGATTTTGCGCGAAAACCAACTGGAGCTTGATAAAAAAGGATTTGAAACCGAAATGCAAAAGCAAAAAGAACGCGCAAGAAATGCCGCCGCAGTGGAAACCGGCGATTGGATTGCCGTTCGCGAAAGCGCCGGACCTTCTTCGTTCGATCCGGTTCAATTTGTCGGTTATGACGAAACATCGGCTCAGGCAAAAATCCTTCGTTACAGGAAAGTTAAACAAAAGAATACGGAATTTTACCAGCTTGTTTTCGACCG
>Ga0209629_10003230_pt1 | contig 11558 bp, 5 predicted proteins | sample TergutCu122P5_FD_187286 | JGI IMG/M metagenome (GOLD analysis project Ga0209629, IMG submission 187286) | Cubitermes ugandensis P5 segment gut microbial communities from Kakamega Forest, Kenya - Cu122 P5 (SPAdes) (version 2) | ecosystem: Host-associated > Arthropoda: Insects > Digestive system >...
CATAATTGTTTTACATTAACAATGACAAATAAATTGGTTGTCATCATAAATAGTCTAAAGTACCAAAAATTGAGAAAATTTTACTATATGAAATGAAATTTGTTGTACCAAATTACAGCTGCCTCCAGAACCCCTGACTAGGGGGCTACTGCCCCCAGATCCCCATTCTTTCTGTCCTCAACTGAATTTGTTGAACCCCCCCACCAAAAAAATTCCTGGGTACGCCACTGATCATCATCATCATCATCAAATAAGTTGTGTTTAACTAAATTTTACCTATATATTTTATGAACCTTGATATTTCATACATTCATTTTCCATATATCCCTAGCCTTTAATTACCCTCTTTTGTTAAAAATTATTATTCCTGAAGTGTTTAGATTGCACCTCAAATTCCAGATTTTCTGTAGCAAGGATGTTACAAAACAGTGCGAATGAATAAACATCACCACGATATAATTATCCTTTTAAAGTGTAGTGGTTACTTTACATACCACTAGTTTTAAAATTAAAAAATTCAACATGCTGCTCACATTGTATTTATGTGTTGTGTATGGATCTCAGAACAAACAGTGACTTTTGCCTTATACAAGATTAACAGAATGGTTTAGTATAACAGAGGTGGAGAGTGTTTAATGAGTGGTATGCACTGTGTACTTACATAAAACAGACACGCTTTTTCTTTAAAGGGTTACAGCATCCAGCTTAACCTGGACTCCAATTATGACACTGATTTGTACATTATTAATCTACAAGTATGATATTTCAGAGCACAGCATGAACTACAGGGTAATATGATGTGAAAAAAGTTTTGTATTTAAAAAAATGAAAATACTCACACTATCGTTACTGCGACCATATTTAGCTTCGAATTCCTCCTTTGACATAAGTGGCAAAGGATCAAATATGCTGACTCTGGTTACTCGTCCGTCTATCTCGAATTCTACCATCTTCTGAGCTTCAGCATATGTCAAGCTCTCTCGTGTTGGCACAGATAGCAAATCAGCTGTGGATGTAGGTGTTCGTGAATGGTGTGACCCACGTCCCTTCTTTCGGCCTATAATTATACAAGAAATTACAATTCATTCTTATTAATAAATAAAAAAGTAACCAAAGAATGAAACAAACTGTCACTAGAACACTTTTACTTAACATTTTAACTCTGGTCTCTAGAACCTTTTGTTGCACTACATTGTATTAGTTTCTTCTTCTAACTATCTGATGTACAGATTAGTAACGGAATTTTCTTTATATTGCATCAGCTCTCTACTACAGTAATAGCTATAAACACCAATAACAAACACATGCTTTATTTTAATGTTTTCTTAAACCAATATATTAACTACAAGGATTAGTATGGTGCTGAATAAGAAGTACTTAACAGGTCAATTATAAATGGTGGAAATCTGGGAAGACGGTCATGGTCCATTTCAAGGAAATGAGGTCAACCACAAACATCTTCAGCAGTGTCAACGATAAAACTGTTGACTTACCAGCCATTAAATGCCTAGTGCTTACCTGGTGTTGGTGTAGAATTAACAGGCGGAGGGGCATTATGATCAAAGTTAACCAAGTGATATTGTAATCCGCAAAGGCTCTTATATATTTTCCCACATTCTGCAACTGGACATTCGTATGGAGGCTGCTTAGAATTACGAAGTTTTCTGCAAATTTCCAAAACGTCGAAATCTAACCCCATTATGTTGTAGGTAAGGAATTCGAAAACGTATGTTACCTCCAACCAAAGAACATTTTATTAAGACAGCACAAACGCACAGTTTGTAAAGTGACTGACTTATAAAAACCCGAAATAATTAATCAACTTTAATTAAAAGAAAAGGTTTCGCAGTACATCCATTACCCTAACAATAAACACTTCTGCCATGATCGCTTGGCTGTCACAATGCTGCCAACGGAACACCTGAAAATACCACGGGTAACGAATCCCATCGAATAATTAGTCCCTGTGACATGAAACAAAGATACTGTAATTTAATTCATGTTGTTATTAAACATTTCACGCACTTGAATTCTATGGATTTGTTTATGGTCGCGAGTTTGCATTTGTATGGATTTCGGAACGATTATTTCCCCATGCAACCTAGAGGAAGCCTGTGTAATGGCGCGGTATTGAATCCTGCAGTAGAATTCAGGTTACGACAGATACCATAAATGGTTGCTATCAGTTTTGATGTGATTTTGACCGTGCATCGTCGTTAATATGTGGAAATAAAATGCCAACCAGATGAACAGAGGTTATTATTGCAGATCTTATTGCTTGCGCAACATGTTTCGGGCACCACTATGCCCATCATCAGGAGCTTAAGAGTATTATACAGTGGTTGCACAGGCAGCAACCACTGTATAATACTCTTGAGCTCCTGATGATGGGCATAGTGGTGCCCGAAACATGTTGAGCAAGCAATAAGATCTGCAATAAAAACCTCTGTTGCATCTAGTTGGTTACTATCAGTGTTTGACTGGCCATGGTGTGGCTTAGGCGGTTAGTCGCTGTCCTGTCACTGCGGAGTCCTACAACACTGGCTTAAATATTTTGTCATATTATAATCATACCTATTTACTATTGTTATTATAATATTCATCTAATGTATAAAAGGAGTTCATGTTTAAGAAATGTTGTAAAGCATGTTTAAATGTCCTCAGATTATCGGAACATTTTTTAATGTTGAAAGGAAGATTATTAAATACTTAATGCATAAATAGTAAGCTCTCTTTTGATAGATATCTAAATTTTCCAAAGCTGGTGAAGGTTAAAACTGTCAAGTATTTATATCATGAATTTCAGAATTTATCAAAAATTGATGTTTGTTAACTACAAATTTAAGTACGGAAAGTATGTATTGTGACAAAGTGGCAATTTTTTTTTTAAATAAAATTCTGCAGGAGTCACTATTCCCACAACCCACAATAATTCTGATTATTCTTTTTTGCATCTGAAAAATTTGTATACTGTGACAAGCATTTCCCCAAAATATTATTCCATATCTCATGACTGTATAAAAAAGAAAGTGATAGTTCAATATGCCTCGCTTAAACATTGATAAGTAAACACATCCCATACACAGCTTGAGACCATCCAGTTTCTAATGGCATTACCATATTCTACTCCAAGGCATTCATTACCTTCTCTACTTGACATGAACCATGGACCAAATCCAAACCAAGTCCATAAAGAAAAGAAACAGATCAGCTTACCATAATTCCATTTTGCTGAACACTGCCATGGAAAATTAATCTTCAACTAAAAATAGTGCAGGGAAGAGATACACAATAAAAACCTGTGCAACTGACATATGCATTTACTTCCAGCCCAATAACGACTGCAGAACTGAGCAGAGAGTTCATACAATATACAACAAATTATGAATGTATACAAATATCAATAAATACACAGTCATAAGCATTATTTACATTATATACAAATATGCAATTCTTGTAATAAACTGTACTATAGTATATGCAAGATCATTCATATCACTCACTACCAACATCTTCTACTTCCTCAATAAGTCTTTCAGTCTCTCTCTCAAAAGGACGTATAATTTGTGCAGCAGGGACATTTAGAAAATGGGCATGTCTGTGCATGTAACACTACAGAGAATTTATCATTTCTCAATGCCAAATTATATGCTGAAACTGAGGTTAGCTTTATTTTTAATATAAATTAGGCCACCTCATATAGCACTATTAAGAACTGTGTTGCCAAATACAATGGAAAATGTATCACAGAACAAACATCAAGTCCTCATAATTAACCGCAGAAAAACACTATAGTGAGAAAAGTGCACAGATAATCAGTTGAAGAGGGGGAGGTGATAGAAATCATAGCCACGTTTGCCCTTTACTGCCCAGTAAATGTATACCACATGATAAGCTCCTGGAATGAAGCAGATGAAGCCCGCAATGAAGAACACAAATGCTTGTATACCTGGCATGGGCAAGCATATTACCACAACGCCTGTAACTAAAAGACCTGGAACAAAATAACAAGAGTGAATATATTATTACAAAGAGAAAAGCATACACAAAATCATGAAAAGGAACTGACAATTCACAACAGGCACACAACAGAAGATTTTCATGTAAAGACCTGAACCACTGAGATTCAGTCCAGTAAAGAACTTCAAACTAAAGCCAGGGATAAACATCAGGCAAGTTCAAATATTTTCTGATAAATGCATATGACAAGTGACTTTACACTTATTCCAGACATACACATCACACAAGCTAAAATTATTTTTTGTGGACATAAATATAACTGTAATTAGTACATCTAGAAGACAAACTCCCAGTGACAAGACATGAAGATGTACAATGGGTTCATGAAGATAATGTATTAGCAACTAGTAAAAGACACAGTGAGGATCACATCCTTCAGCAAAATACAACAAATAATAATAACCATGTACTTATGGCCAGTAATACGTCTAATTTATTACACAATAATACGTCAGCTAATGGAATAACTTTTGTTGATAACCTTTTACATCAAACAAATGACAACATTAAACCAAAGAACGTGACAGTAAAAAAAAAATTCATTTTTCAGATTACTTAACAGATAAACAGCCACTAAATTCAATCACCGGAAAATTAGGGGATTACGAAGAAAGCTCAAGAACTTTTACGCCACAAACATTCTGACCTACCTCATTTATTCTGTCTGACCAAACACCACTTACAATAAATAGAATTAGATCCTACATACATAGAAAACCATGTACAAGGAGCTGAATAATGCAGACAGACTATTCAGAAAGGAGGTGTTTGCATTGTTGTTCAAAAAGTCTACAATGCACTACCATAAATTTAGATAGATACTGTTCAGACCAAGACAGTTAAGCTTGTATAATTCAACTTGATTCTACCTATGTAAAAATTTCGCCTGAGGATGAGACCAGTGTGGTTTTGAATCGCTGCATAGTATATTTTGTTTGCAGTGATGACAGAAATAGTTTGAAATCATGTCAGTAATGTTTCATTTGTATTTTTGCTATTTATACAACTCCAGTGACTAAATTTAATAATTTTATAGCTGGTGATGTAAAAGTAAATCACCACAATGACAGCGGCAGGAAAAGTCAATAGGCTGCTCTATTAAACTCTTACAGGCTATTTTAGTACAATTAGTTTTTGTACAAGAAGTAACAATGATTCTATTTCTGTTATTGATAATATTTTCACTGATGTCCAAGATGAATGATTATGAGATAATTCCCTTAATTAATGGACCTTCTGATCATGATGCACAACTTATAATTGTAAACAGTATTAAGAACCAGCCATACTTTACAAAAAACATTAATAAACACACTACAGCAGACTTTCAAATCAAACTAAGCTATGAAACATGGGGTTCTGTTTTCAATGGGGATGATGTTATTGTAATTTTTAACTCTTTTTTAAATGCTTATTTAAGGATTTTTATTCCAGTTTCCCATTAACAAAATAAATAACGTAGCAAAAACTACTTCCAGGATATCGTCAGGAATAAAAACTTCATGTAGACAAAAAGGGGAACTCTACTTAGCAAGCAGAAATAGTAATAATTCAACCATAAAAGAACATTACAAATCTTATTGTAAAATACAGGCAAATGTTATTAAGGTGACTAAAAGACTGAACTATGTTACTCGGATAATAAATTTAAATGATACAATTAAAACTACATGGGAGATAGTAAAGTTGAAAATGGGCAGGAAAGCAAATAATGGTAATATACACCCTTTCAAAGTTGCTAGTAGGATGATTAATAACCAAAATACACATAACAATATTAACAGCCATACGATTAACGACAGCTCCACGCAATTTATGTCACAAATTTCTATGACACCATATACAAATATAATACGTAAGCCAACATCGATTAAAGAAATTGAAAAATTAATGAAATCTCTTACAAGTCAAAAAATTCATATGCGTATGATGAAATTTGCACTAAGTTACTAAAAATACACTCTCCTTTTGTAAGATCACCCTTATATTATGTGTATTAAAACTATTTCCACTGGCACCTTTCCTAATCAATTAAAATTTTCAATAATAAAGCCATTACACACATAAAATAATAAACAAAATGTATCTAACTATTGACCTGTATCACTTTTAACCTAATTCTCAGAAGTATTTTTTAAAATGTTATGCAATCTAGACTTCTGAAACATTTATATAAATATAATATATTAACAATACAGGTTCAGGACAAAATCAACCACAAATATGGCCAATTACACATTAACTAAGGAAATCTTAAAATGCTTTGAATAAAAAATTAATAGTGGGAGGCATGTTTTGTAATCTTGAAACAGCTTTTGAGTGTGTCAACCATTAACATATTACTGTCCGAATTGGAACTTTATGGAATAACTAGTACAGATAATGTTCTTCATAAATCTTACCTCAATGACAGATATCAAAATGTATTAACATACAATGTGAATTATAATTATAGCACCCTTTCTATCTGGACAAACATTAAACATGGTGTTGCACAAGGTTCTATTTTTGGACCCCTGTTTTTTCTTCTTTATATAAATGACCTACCTGAGATTATAAATAACAAATCTATATCGATATTATTTGCTGATAATACCAGCATATTATTTACTAATTCAAACCTCATTAATTACAATAAGGATATCCACAGAATTTTTTGAACTTACAGTTTAAGAAAACTGTCTCTCAGTAAATTTTGAGAAAACACACTACATTCATTTCATAACCAAGAATAGCACAATTATTAATATGAAGACTGAATATGACAACAATACCCAACATTTTACACACTAAATTTCTTGGAATAAATGCTGACAGTACATTGTCTTGGAGAACTCACACAGAACAGCTTATAGCTATACTAAGTACTGCTTATTATGTAATTAGGTCCATTAAGCCATACATGCCTCATAAAATATTGATGATTATGTGTTATTCCCTTTTTCATTCTATTATAAATTAAGTTGTAGTACGAAGGAATTTTTCTTATTACAGTTGCTACATCTTCAGGATGTAAAAGAGGGTAATAAGAAATATTATGGGATGTAGGAGAACAGATTCTTGTTGGAATCTATTCAAGAAACTGAAAATTTTACCACTTAAGTCACAGTGCATATTTTCTTTGCTTTTATTTGTAGTTAATAATAAAAATCAATTTATAGTTAATACCAGGCAAAGTACTAATCTCTGTTTACCTCAGACAAACCTTGCTGTATATCGAAAAAGGAGTTTGTTGCCTTAATATTAAGATCTTTAATCATCTACCCTAAGACATTAAAAACTTCTCTGATAACCCCCAAAAATTTAAAACAACCTTAAAAAATACTGACACATAAATTCCATTTATTCAGTATATGAATAATTTAATGTTAATAAAAAGACGTACAGATGGCTAATCATCCTACATATGATAATTCTGTGTTGGATTTCCCTCAATGTGTCAATTAATCAATAATCATTACACATCTACCTATTCTCTTTTCCTACCTTTATATATCTTGTCATGCACTCAAAGTGTTATCTTACTTTTTTATATATATTTGTAATAATAATCCATGTTTGTAATATTTTTGTGTGTACATTTAATTCATTTATACTTGTTCTATATCCTGTAGGTTTTCTAACCTTGTTGGATAGACGTGAATGTAAATAAATAAATGAAAATAATAATATCAAATGCAATGACTTCTATTAAATAGTAATAATATTTATGTTGAACAGCTACACACCAATTCCCACGATTAATAGCACAACAGCTGCCAAGACCATTTTCCAATTCTCCCTGATTTTTGGGTGCCTCCAACAAGATTGTGTTGGATCAAAAATCCCTGTATAGAATCCACCATCCTGGATCAATGAGTCGCTGTCTCTTGATGTAGCCTATTTCAGAAGAAACAAAAAGTCACACGTTATTTATGGTCACTGCAGTCCTGCACATCCATGAAACAAAATAACACAAACTTACATCATCTGATGTCTTGAATCTTGGGACTGTACTTGTAACTGTACTGGCACTTCTCATCGGATCCTCTACACGCACTATAATACTATCCTCCGATGTTACATTTCTGTTTTTCGGTTTCAAAGGTGATCTTTCTGTCGTCGAACCATAAACACGAATGGCTTCATCATTTTCTTCTTCAAATGCATCGTCAATGGTGAACTTCGGTTCACGGGGCCCAAAAACCCCCGCCATTTTCTCAATAAACTTTGCTATATGGGTACAATATTATATTTCTTGGCCTTATCTCTTCACAACTGTGTGTGTTTACAAGCAGTCAGTAAGTAAATAAATTCGATTAGCAACATGCACATTAACCTGCCAACAACCACCAAAAAACATTTGGTTTCACTGCCCGTCAGACGTAACTACTGCCTATACTATATTATTAAGCCCTGTAAGTCTCTCTGATCCATGCTGATTACGATCCTCTGTGTCATGGTTAAGTTTGTGTTGAACGAATTAAAGAGAACATTATATATTTTGTTACAAAATGATGTTTCAGTTCAGAATGTCAGGACATTTACAATTTACGTAATTTCAACTACTCTCAGCGCAGAAGACGACTTGAAACATGAGAATAATCTCCTATTATGATACCACCAAGCATGACACGTAACTGTAATGTTATGATTAAACGAGATTATCTGTGGTCACGTGCAACATAAAACGAACAAACTGGCACGCCCCGTGCAAACGAACATGGGACGGCCTGTCATTAGCGACTGAGCTAACGCCGTGCACAACCTTCAATCGATTCGTTCCTTATTCAGGCGCAGTACCGTCTGAAATATTCATATTTATTTGGGTGCTACGAGTAAGGAATTTTTGTTACGTTCACGGCGGTGCTCTATTCGATTGCCTAAATTTCAGAATAAATCCTAATAATGGATTTGATTAGTACTATCGATAGTGCGAGAATTCGATAGTTAGATTCTCGATTGATATTCAAAACCACTATAGGTGGCTCTTCGACCGGCTATTAGAAATAATTGTATATGCGCTCGAAAAGCTTGCAGAAAGTTTGTGAAGCGAAGAATTGTTTAGAATTGCACACATGATTGAAAACCGGCAAAAATGATCTAAAGAATTATCACTTCACTGTAGTAATGTCTCCTTGAAATTAATTTTTTTATGTGTTCCTCATTTCTCTTTCCCTTTTTGTCAATAGCGAGTTCATGTATAGATATCTGTGGGAACTGTATTTGAAATGATTGATGCGTTGCTGCTCAGCTGTTGGTTTCCCGTATCAGAAAATAAATTTTTGAAACTCCTAGCGACAACTGGGCGCATTTCTTAATGCATACTATACAGAACACAAAGAAGTTTTTTAAACTCCTAGCGAAAGCCGGGCACCTTTTATAATAAGAACTGGAGAGAACAGTCCTCTTTGAGAACATAACCGGTTACGAGCAAGTCCAGAAATTCCCCGCAATTTATTGAACGGTGTGCCCTAAGGTTTTTTACCGCATTTACAAGTTCCCGCCACCAGTCTATACCCCCACATTCTACGTGAGAAAGACCAACAAGATGCATGCATTTCTTCATAGTTTATTTCACTTAAATTACCCTTGACATGTTTCGAACAAATAATTGTTCATCATCTGGTGGAGATCCGTACAAGCAGCTTACAGTATTTCACCATTGTTCAAAACATGTCGAGGATAATTTAAGTAAAACAAATTATAAAGAAAAGTGTGCATCTTTGTTGGTCTTTCTCACATACGTGTATCACGATGCATGGTTCAGAGAATGTAAAGTTACCCACCTTCTACTTCCTGAAGATCCATCTTAATATTATCTTCCCATCTATGCCTTGTTCTCCCAAGTGGTCTCTTTCCCTCAGGTTTCCCCACCAAAACCCTGTATACACAGTTCACAGTGGAGGCAGGAACTGCCTCCACTGTGAACTGCACGCCTGCACAACAGGCTGATATGCTGCCATAACACTGACTGTGTCTATGCCGACGGGCACAGAAAAACCATACTTGGTAGTTTTAGCTAAGCACAGGACTGCTCCCTGATGATGGTCCTGTGTGAACTGAAACATGTCGGCGAGAGTGTTATAATTTTTTTAATTGTTTTTAACATTTTGTGATTTTTATAATAGTGTGCATCAGTTGGAATAATAAAAGTTTTTCTCAAATCATCCGTTTGTTCATTCCTGCTATGCCTATAATGTGAAACTGATACAAGAAACACAGAAAAAAGTTAAGAATTGCAATCATGGCAACCAGTGAAATAATAATGGCATTTGATGATGTATGGGGTTAACAAACAATATTCCAATATACCCTCCAGTCATGTTTTATTGCAGAGATTGTAACAATAGTTCCCTTTCTGAAGTTAAAAACTTGATGATCAGATTGTCAAGTGGTTCCATACTTCTAGACACTTGTCTCTTCATGGCCATTTTGAAGTCTTCCTTCACTCCTTTGTCCGTTCCGCGTGTTGAAATTCGGCGTTGGCTGTGAAAGATATTAATGCTAATGAATTACAGCAAAAGCACACAATGATCACACCATACATGCATTTTTGCCTAGTAATGTGGAAATTATGCTGTTGCTACTTATAAGTAACTGCAAACAGCTTCTCAGACTTTGGAATCCTATTAGCAAGATGTGTTTATATCTGTTACCCTCTCACTCAATTACAGCATCTGTGTTCAAACGCAGATAAACATTTTGTCTAAGCACAATACCATGAAGGTATGCAAAAGGAATGGAGGTAACCTCCATGAATTTTTAATCTCAGAACTGGATGGAAATGAACAATCAAGCTTGATACCCTCATCATTGTAATCCCAGGAAAGAAAAATAGTTTCCATGAGCCCATCATTGTGCCTCTTCTGTGCAGAAAATCGGTAACTTCTTCCTCATAATACAGCCATTCCATGCAATACATGATGACTTCCCCACTTACAAACATTACAAAGTAATTACGGCATAAATGGGCACATCTACAGAATCCGTTTCCCCGCTATAGGCATCGAGTTATCTACCCTACTGTTTACCTACTAGGGTTCGGCCATCTAGTTACTTTTACTCTGTTTGAACTCGGTCCTGTATAATAAGTTTGTATAGCTAATATAGTTTTTACAATCTTGTAAACCGATTGGGATCCCATTGTGTAATAACACTTTTATACATTTTACATGTACCTTCTTAGATCTTAACTCTTAGGGACCTGACGATGGTCCACTGATGGACCGAAACATGTCGTCCTAACAGTAATAAAGTTTATAAGGACATTTACTTGTTGTGTTGGATGGTCTCATTAATATAAGATTACAAAGTAAGCTTGTAGACGGTACATCTTTGAGTAAAAGGGAACTGTAGGTTACTCAACAGATGATACGGAGGGTACCATGTACCGGGGTGCTGATAAGTCCTTAGCCCGACCTACTTCCCGATGTGTTTTGTTTGATGGTGAGAATATTTTGTTTGATGCTAGTCTTGTTATATATATATATATATATATATATATATATATATATATATATATATATATATATATATATATATATATATATATATAT
>Ga0209629_10003232_pt1 | contig 11555 bp, 7 predicted proteins | sample TergutCu122P5_FD_187286 | JGI IMG/M metagenome (GOLD analysis project Ga0209629, IMG submission 187286) | Cubitermes ugandensis P5 segment gut microbial communities from Kakamega Forest, Kenya - Cu122 P5 (SPAdes) (version 2) | ecosystem: Host-associated > Arthropoda: Insects > Digestive system >...
TTAAAAGGCTTCTACCCCATCCTTTGCTGCCATCTGTTAGGTGCATGTTCAGCTACCCCTGCCACATAACATGTTCTATGTTTGAATGGCTAGATATCTCTGTTCATGTGTTAAAATGACAAGTGTCAATCATTTATGAATGGCCCTGTGGTATTTATGGTTGGGTTTGTATTATTTCTTCAATAACACTCCTTGCCAATTTCCACTCAGATTTATTATAATATTCAACAAATGTATAGGAACTGCTGTTTTAGTTTGTATGACTGCTTGTGATATTGCTGCAGTTGTGCTTGTAGTGCACAGACTGCTGTGCTGTAATGTTGAGCATGCCAAGGTGCCAACAGCGTAGCAATGTTATGGCTCAAGTGCAGCCTGGTTGCGGTTGCTGATTTTTCCTGGCATGATGCATGGTTGTACTGCTATAGATAGAAGCCACGTGGCTGCAGTAGTACACAGAGGGACGACTGAATTGTTACTCCTCTGACATGACTGTTCACTCCTTTGGAATGAATGAATGACTGTGTGCTTGGAAATCCTTGCCTTTTATCATATGCAACTGCTTGACTGGTCGCACTGTGATTGGGTGAGTGTATCATGTCTCAGCAGGGGGCGAGCAACTACCAGAGTACTAACGGTTGTCTTGTGGCACAATGGTGTAGAAAGGGCCATTTCTGAGTTATGGTGTGGTTCTGGTTGCAAGAGCTGGTGTGACACGCAGTGCTTTAGTCAGGCTTAGTAAAAGAGCCATTTCTGGCTACAGTGGAAAGTTCCCACAGCCCTCATAAAATACGCAAACTACTGTGACCACAGTGAAGCTGCGATTATATATGCAGTTTGATTTGGGAAGTAATATATGTTTTTTGGTTGTCAGCAGCAGTAGATTATATAAGACAACTTGATGTCACACTATTATTTTTTTTAATTGGAGACTTTTGAATGTCCTGTGTATTATTACCTGTCACCTGATCAAGTGATGTCTGAAATAAGATGGGAAGTACTGTAAGACAACATTCATAAACTCAGGAAAAAAGATACATAAAACACATATGATATAGGTGTGTAAAACAAATTTGGTCTTTACTTTGAGGAGAGAACATAATCTTCAACTGTTTGTAAACAAACTGCTCAAGAAACTTTCTGGACCTGGAATAGATTATGTGGATGGAGAACAGAGGATATCAGAAGTAATGAACATCATAATTTATGGAGCTCACCTAGTAATGCAGAGTGTAACTTTAATCTTTTCCCTCAGCACAGCATCTCTTGCAAGAAATGTATTGCAGGTGAATCCTGTATCCACCAGGAATTAGGAGTTCACTTTTTCCCTGCTGTTCATTTCACCTTATATTATGACAGAATCTCAAAGGTCCAACCTCCAGCTTCTAAACAGGCCTCATGCCTCCAAAAATACTTCTTAACATACAATGGAGCTGTGTTCTTGCAATATTTTTTATTTATCTTCAAAAATTTTCCTTAAATTCTTTCATTTGAAATAGATTGTCTTACATTTTCTCCTCATTAGTTAATATCTCCAAACAATGGTGTTGGGATTAACCCTATGTTTCTGAATGGGGCATATGTTGCGTCACAAGGTGGAGGTTTGAAAACCCAAATAACACAGCATGTGCATCAACCAGTCTCTGGCACACTTCTACGGCCCTGATGGAGTTGTTTCTTGGGCCCGTTTTGTTGGTGTGTCTGTGTAAGCGTTGGCATGAAAAAATTAAATCCTGTAATTTCAGTTCTGGTGTTCTTCATATTGCACCCAGAATTAATGTTGGTGCCTAATGGTTAAATTAACAATTTGGTTTGAATGTTTTTCCTTGAAAAATTGTGCCCTATAATTTTGCACATACTTACTAAATTAAAGGAAACTTCATGAAATGCATGGACACTGTATCTGTTATTTTGGTCATTTATGTTTCTACATATGTAAACCATGCATTATTGAAGAAAGTGTAAGCATTTGTAGTTTGCCTTTGTCCAGCACTGCAGTTGTAAAACTTGAAACTTCTGTACATTGTTCTGTCACCATATGAATGTTTAAAATAAACTGAGACAGGTGTCATATTGCTTAAGTTTACTTTTTGTCATAGAAGTAGTTTGGCGTAGTAGTAATATCCTTATGCTTGTGTGTAGGGCCTGCCTGGTTTCAAATCTTGTCCAGAGCACATCATCTTGACTGAAGTTTCTTACGTGCTTAAGTGCATTATTTAGTGATGATGTCAATTTTTAAGACTGTATAGCATTAGTGATAGATGAATGAAAAATATGGAGCATGGTGGAATGGTATGTGCAATTGAAAACTGAAGTACTTGGATAAAAATCGCCCCCATTGCTTCTTTATCCACAATAAGTATCACATGCTTTGGCTTGGGATTGATTCTGGGCATCTGCAGTGAGAGGTCAGTGACTAAGTCCCTGAGCCATACCTTGGCCAAGATTTCTTGTGGGATGCCTCTCTCCATCCAAGAAAATTCAAGGGTAGTGCCTTGATTATTCCATGACTACTCTTTTTTCCATTTCATCATACCATTGTTACTTCATGTAGTCTGATTTCTTGTAGGCATCATAAAATATTCCACAGAAGTAGCAACTGTGTTTTGTTTTCAAGGTCCAGACCTGCTGACATATGACACCATATTGCTTGGTATGTTGGTCATCTGAAATGTCAGTAACCATTTACAATTCAACATAGTGTCATAGTGTGGAAGACTGATTTTTCATCAACTCTGCAGTGAGAATCTCAGACCATATATATATGTATGTATCTTGTCCTGTTTTTTAGCAACTGTAAGTAAGAGGTTTAATCTGTTCATTATTTAGGTGAAGGACTTGAATTTACTAACAGAGAAGATGAATTACTATTTAGATGAGTACAACCTGATGTCCCAAACACCAATGCCTTTGGTTATGTTTCAATTTGCCATTGAGCATATCTCACATATCAGCCGCGTCTTACAGCAAGATAATGGGCATGTACTCATGGTTGGCATTGGTGGCTCTGGAAGACACAGTTGTGCCAGATTAGCCGCAAGCATGATGGACTTCACATTATTTCAAGTAAGCTTGCCCCAGAAGTTTATGAATATTTGCCCATTGATATTTAATTCCTGTGTCTTGTACAGAAGAGTTCTTTATGAAAATTAATACTATCATCCTCTTAATGCCTCTGTATAGAATGTGATTTGTATCATTATCCTGAGCACTGAAGCTGTCACAGGATATCCCAGAATTAGTATACTTGTGTATTTTACTATTTACTGCTAAGGAAGTTAAATTTTAACTCCACATATATCCTTTGTATATTAGTGTGTCCTGAAGATAGCTATAAGAAATAGCTGAAACATGTTGGAATAGTTCCCTATACAGAGTGGCCCAAAAAAATGTATACACACTTTGACATGAAAAATATTACTCTATAATCGTAACTACTGTATTTATACAAAAGCAAAATTGATATGAGAGATGTCCTTGAATTTTGGATTCAATGTAGGTGTTCAAAGTGGCCACCATCGGCATCCAAACACTGTCAAAGCCGCTGAACTGCTGCAAGAGTGTATACATTTTTTTGGGCCACTCTGTATGTATGCATATATGGATTAGTGAAATTTGTTGTGCAGTTTGTTGCTAATAAAACTTGTTTATGTATATCTGTTGCATGGAGGATGTAGAATATGAAGATAATCCATAATGTATTTTTTTAAAACATCACAATAATACTTGAATCTCTACACTAGCATAATTTTTTAACATAATCAAACTATTTTCGATACACTTAAACCAGCAAGCCATAAGTTTCTCTATGCCCTAAGAAAATGTTTTTGTTTGGCTGACAAACAGTGCAGGCACTGCCCCTTCCTTTTCTTTGTCACTGGTAAAGTGCTGTAACAAAGCATCTTTGAACAGTCCTAATATGTGATAATCTGGAGGGGTCTGGTCTGAACTTCATAGAGGATGCCCTAACACCTCCAAGTTCATGTGCCAGAGAGTGTCAAGAGGTGGATGACAGTGCACAGACTGCGCTGTCATACAACACTGCAGCACCCTTGATTAACTTTCCTCAGCATTTAATTCAAGTAGCAGTTCTTAAACCAGTGCTGCAGCATCCCACTATTGTTTGTTATTGTTCCATTCTATTGATTGTGTTCCAGAATAGGCCCTTTTGAGTCCCAGAAAAGTACAACTTCAGCCAAAAAAAAAATTACTTCATACCCTTCTTCTTTGGTGCAAATGGAAGGCAGAGTAGTTATATTATCTCTGCTGTGATGATAACCAAATTGGCACTGAGGGTTGAAACTGCTTCACAGTTGCAGGTTTGTGCGTGTACGAGCATGCATACTGAGCAGTATAGCAAACACACAAAATTATACAAAACATATTTCCAGATACTTGTAATTCACCCATATACATACCTATTAAATACTGTTTCTATTTAACTTAAAACCATAGATTGAGATTGGATGTAGCTATGGAAAGACGGACTGGAAGGGTGATCTCAAAGTTCTTATGAAGAAGGTTGGTGGAGAGGGAAAGCCGACTTTGTTCTTGTTCAGTGACACTGAAATAAAGGATGAATCATTCATTGAAGACATTAACATAATCCTGAACACAGGGGAGGTACCAAATCTTTTTGCTCCTGATGAGAAGACAGAAATATTGGAAGTGATGCAGACTGCAGTCAGGGTATCGGTAAGTACTGAACGTGTCATATTTCTTTCATGTATGGAGTTTAGGACGTGTGCCATGTTTCTTGAGTATTTGTGTGGGTTATTCAATACATTATCTGCTGGAATATTAACTGAACTTACAAGAGAAAAATTATGTTTCATTTTTCAGAGCAGCCATGTCCCAGTGCACTGCTCTTTTTCCACACTGAATCTAAGCATGGCATTTCTCAAAGTATAATTCAACTTTAAGCTTCAAACATATCATATTTATGATATGTATTTAAAATGCTGTCAATATCTCGAACTATTTAGTATCAAATTACAGTGTGGTTTGTGAGTAGTGAACTGGAATATGTGTGTGGATGCAAGCAGTCATGGCCTAATTTGAGGTACTATGCTGGCATTTGCCTTACATAACTGAGGAAAACCGCGACTTAGTCTCTCAGGAGAGCTGGGCTATAGAATAGAATACAGGAGGGCAGGCACTGAGTGACGCATGCACATTGACTGTAATTGATCTTTTGTGCAACCCTTGAACTCATTCACTCAGCAGTCCTACACCTTGAACAAAGTTCAGTATCTTGCTGACTGATATCTTTTCAAAGTCACCTGGTTTCAAAAAATGACAACCCAGGTGCCTGTATCTTAATGTGATCAAAGCCTCACATTCACAGAGAACATGTGAGGCCATTTCAGATGGCTTCTTGCATCTCTTACACTTCGGACTGTTTACAAGCCCCAGTTTAAATAGTTGTCCTTTTAAGTGACATTATCCTATTAGAGTCCTTTCTATTTGCTTAGCTGGTTTCAGCTCAGGTTGAACAATTCCCCAGCTCTTTTTGCAGATGGTTTTAATAAATTCCTTATCTTGCCTTTGCCCATGTATGGACTGCCAGTGCCCCTCATGTTTCCTACTTGTCCAGTCTCTGATCACCCCCCTGGTGACCTTTGCAGAAGTACCAACTACAGGCTCAGATCCCATTAGTGGATGTGAGCAGCCTGGTCTGGGCAATTCATCAGCCTCTTCATTTCCCTCAATTCCCATGTGTCCTGGCACCCATACCAGTTGGATTCCCTTCTATTCTGCAAGTTTTGCCAGGGATTGATGGCAGTCCCAGACTAATATGGAATTTATCTGGAAACTTTCAAGGGCTTTGATGGCTGCCTGACTGTTGGGAAGTATATAGAAGTTGCTACCTCTGTAGCCATTTTCTACATTCTCCATTACACAAGCCTTAATGATGTATATTGCAGCCTGGAATGACGTGGTGTGGAGCCCAAGAGTGAAGCTTGTGCCCCCTTCTCAAGCCCCAGCACCAGTGCCTTTATTGGTCTTGAACCAATCTGTGTACCAGACCAGGCCCCCTTTGTTTTGTGGGTTGAACCCATTCTGCCATTCACATTTGTCAGGTAACTTGACCATGAATGGCTTGTGGTATACATATCTTGGAAGTATCCTGCCAGACCCTATCTGCAGGATGGGTTCTGGCTGAATATCTTGAGATTTTTGGTGTGACTGAAGTTAGTCAAAGTCTTCACTGATGGGTACACATTAGTCTGTAGATATTTGACTGGTCTTCGGCCTCAGTCATCACATGAAGAGTAGGAAGTCCCAGAAGGATCTCCATTGCAGCTCTTTGGGTCATCTTCCTCACCCCCGTTATAGCCAGACAGGCTAATCTGTGTAACTTGTTGAGCTCTATCATGCTGACATTGTATCTGACTCTTGGCCACCAAACCATGGATCTATAAGTCAGTACAGGTCTGATCACCATGGTGCAGATCCAACCCATTACCCTGGGTTTCAGACCCCGTATTTTACAAAATATGCCCCTACAGGTTCAATAAGCCCTGTAGGCTTTACTCATCACAGTCTTCAGCTGTGCCTTCCACGTCAATCTGTTGTGCAGAATAAGCCCAAGGCATCTGACATCAGTAGTCAGCTGTAATGTGTATCCAGATAGTGCTGGCTCCTTCAGGCCACTTAAATCTCTCTTCTGTTTGCATGGCACTATCACCATTTTTTGTGGATTGGTAGCTTTGGTTATGTACCCTCTTGCTAGACAGGCTGTAAAGATATGGCACAGGTGAGTTGTTACAGAGATCAACACTTTGCTGCAAGAGTGCATTCCGTGCTGATTTTAATGTTTTGAATGTACTTATCACCCATCTTAGACTGATTAGTGATCTTTGTAGACATTCCCAGTCCTACCTGTGAGTGGTAAATGCTCTCAGGTTTGGTTGCCCCTGTCCTTCCAAGGTAATTTCTTCTGCAGCATACCCTGGAAAAAGAACTCTTTGTAGTTCCTTCCATGTCTCTTCTCCAGATTGTGTTCGTTGGCCATCAGGTAGTTAAGTAGATTCCATCCTGTTTTCCGACTGGCCATGATCCTCATTAGTCCATCCAAGAGGATCATTTGTCCTTTTTAATTTCTTTTTTATAACAGGTGAGGGCTATCTTATATGATTTCCAGTCACCTGTCCTTTTAGCCTGATTAAAAAGCTGCCTTAATGAAGCTTTAAGGCAGCTTAGCTCTTTGTTCTACCAAGGAAACTTCCTTGGTGATTGAGCCACCTTGGCTGGAGAGTTTGGTGACACAATAAGGGGATGGCCTGTTGCAACATGTCAGCAGTCAGCCGTACCTCCTGTACGGAGTGTGTAACTCTTGGTACAGCCCCTAGATTCACTTTAGGTCCTTCTGTTAGGATTCCCAATTGGTTCTTTTAGGGTTGCAATATGTGTGCCTGTGAACTTCCAGGTCACAAACTTGAAATATTCTGTATTTGTGGTCTGACAATGAGATCACACAGATACATACCAATTAGTCACCAGGTCCCCCATCTTGTCAGTGCATAGTGCCAAGTCTATAAGCTCCTTACCATTTCTAATTACAAGAATAGGCTCATTACCTTTATTAAGAATATTAAGATATGTGCTAACCAATTATTCCATTAGACATTCTCCTCATGGGTTGATGTCCATGCTCCCCCATATAATGTGGTGTTCACTGGTGTCACATCCAAAGGTGAGATGCAGTTTTTTCTACAGCAGTCAATAATGACTTCCCTTAACCCCTTGTTTGGTTCATATGAATCATAAGGGAAGTATGCAGAGGTTAGAGTAAGTTCCCTCTTGCTCACTCTAGTGTATGTCATCTTCACTGTCATCACATCCCTAGAACAGAGCTCTGACAGCAGAAAGGCATGAACCATGCTCCTGATAAAAATGCAGAATCTGGGAACAGTACCGGGTCCAGCAGAAAACGGTGTCCCCTTTGTATTGCATAATCCCCTTATTTGGTCCCTGTAAAACCGGGGTTCCTGAAGAAGTGCTATATCTGTCTCTCCCTATAGTAAATTTGCCACAAAGAAGTGCCGTTGCAGCCTTGCTGTACCCCAGTGCCTTGCATCCATCAATTTGTTGCCTTACACCTTGGCTTGGGTGGACCATTATCCCTGTTAACCACCTGTGAACATTACTGCATTCTGCAACAAGGATGTCAGGGTTTGGTTTTTGGAGGGGGAGCTGGGCTGTAAGCTGATATTTAAACACAGGACCTCCTAAATGCTAAGCAAGAGTGCTAATCATTCGACTAAATCGTTGGTGTGTCTACAGAAATTTATTCAGGAATCTGCACAGGGCATAGACAGTTAAGAGTCAATTCTGTCTGTAAGTTGGGTCTTGCACAGTAGCCAGAACTTTGACTTGTCGGCTGAAGATTTTTTCTTGAAAGCAGCAATCTTGTCAGTTTTTATCATGATTTTAATTGCTAATGAATGCAGAATCATAATTATCACCACATAAGCTTGATAATCATCTGTAAAAGTGCATGGCATGAACTCCAGATACAGCAGACCTTCACACCATCAAAATAAGTGACAGTAATTTATAAAATACATTTGCAGACATAAACTCTTTGTTGTGCCAGATTTTCTCTTTGCTTCCACTGCATGATGTTGCTGGATTGTGGTTATGAGCCATGCATGAATCGTCTCAAGTCAATATTGTAGATAAGACTATTGTCTCTTTACTGTTTAAGATGATCCTTATTTTTATTTCAATTTTCAAATAAATCTTAAGGTGTGACATCCCCACTGTGTTTGTATAATATGCAAAAATAAGGCTGTAATCCATCGATACACAACTTTTAGCAAAGTTTTGTATTGACAGGTTACATCCTCATTATTGCATACTTCAAATATCGTGTCCAATATTTAATCAGTGTTTTGAATACCCATTCAGAACCTACTTTCAGTGTCATTAATTTTTTACTAACACAAAGAACCCTGCACACAGAAATACCAAGTTTATCAGCTAAAATGGGAAGTTTGTTACAGAACTCTGCCATTTTAATATGTGCCACTGAGCAAGTTGGCTAACAAGGTAGCTCTTCTGACTTGTACTGATTGGGTTCTCTGTTCTTCAGGTGTGGCACTAACTGTCACAGCTGAGTTCTTTGTGGTTTTTCTCAGTCCGTTAAGTTGCTGCAGTAGTACCTCAGATTTGGCAAGTACTAGTTCCTTCTACATCCTTTTCAATTCAATATTAATTAGTCACCCTTCTATTCAGTGCCATATAGTCTGACCTACTAACAGTTTTATTAAAGTAACCATAAATTAACAATAGCTGCTAATAATTTGAAAATTTGTTCCTGTAATTATACATGTTATATTAAATATTTCATTTATACATAGATTTGTAAGCCCACTCACATACCCATCTTCAATGATATTCTTTTAGGATAAGAAGATTGAACTTACCACAGCTGCATTATATAACTTCTTCATTGACAGAATAAAGTCTAACCTACATATAGGACTAGCAATGTCACCTATTGGAGCCTCATTTCGGAACAGACTGCGGATGTTTCCTTCACTTACCAAATGCTGTACCATTGATTGGTAAGGCACTGTTGACATGCTTTATGCAGTGTTTCCAGAATTTGCTTTCTATACATGGACACACATTGTAACCCAGAATTTTTTCTTATGGAACAAATTTTGAGTGACTACTTCTGAAATCCATGAAAGCTCCTGTCGTATTATCTCCTCAGAGAGTGTAAATACAGTATTAGTAAGTGTGTAATTTTACAGTGAACAGCATGTTTTAACTGAAGGTAAAGTGTGTAAATGCACTTTCACTAAGTAACAGTGTTCAGCACATTTTTTTAATGTTATTTGTACTGTGTGGTGATATATAACGATAAGCCCTTGGGTTTGAAATGTTTACATGTAGAAGATATTGTGAAAAATTAAATTAATTTTAACAGAGGTTAATTTTGTTTGTCTACATCAGTACAGGTCATGAATTTCTGAAATTTGCTGATGATATTCTTCTTCACCTGGTCTCTCACTTCTTTGATGCAGTGTTTTGTAGCTTTTTACCTAGGGCAAATCATCTAATTTGTAATCTCTTAATTTTATTATATATTAATAATTTTTAATAGCAATGTCTGTCTCCAGGTTCACCTCTTGGCCAGAAGATGCACTGGAACTTGTTGCAAACAAATTTTTAACACAGATTGAGGTAGAAACTGAACTAAGAAATAAGTGTGTGGAAATGTGCAAGCATTTTCATACTAGTGTCAGTAATATTTCAGAAAGGTATGTTGTAATACCAGTCAACTTATGTAAGTTGTTGCAGTTCGTTGAGTATTTCAAATTGCTAGATAAAATGTTTGTGCATGAGTAGCTGAGAAGTAGGGATTTTCTTTTTCTTTCTTCAGAGCTTCTTCTAAGACAGAAAAAAGAAAATGTATTTCCAGAACCACATTCTGTATTTTGATGCGTGAATCTGCTGGCTTAAAATTCCACTACACATAAGTTGTCAGACAACTACACAATTTCACACAATGACATGACCAAGGTTGAAATTTTTAACCCACAGAAAGACTGTGTATGTAAAATTTTTTGACATTTTTTTAGTATAACTGCATACAAATTTTCACACTTCTAGCTGCAGAGGTGCAGGTGAATTAATCATTTTGTCAAATGCACAGGTATTATATGGAACTTAAACGGCACAATTATGTAACTCCGACATCATACTTGGAACTGATCACATCTTTTAAGAATCTATATGATGCGAAAGTACAGAAGATCACATTGCAGAAGAACAGATATGAAGCAGGGCTTGAGAAACTTGACTTCGCTGCAGGACAAGTATGTTCAGGTTCTTTGCTCTGTTTCTGCATGTCTAGTCTATAACAATTATGCTGCAGAATTGGAAATTGTATGTATAAATGTACTCACACTCATATTAATCATGTTAAAATTTACATAATGTGCTTTAATTTGTATATTTGCATTTATTGTAGCCCTTCTAAAACTTTGTGCCACCAAACCGACTTGCACAAAGCAGCAACATTTTCTTGGGTGGATCTAACTGGTCTTCAAGAGAAGAGTCAGTAGGTTGTCAAGGTGTATGGGTTGATTACACATGTCATGGCAACATGGCTAATGGTACATATATGTTTTAAAACATGTGGCATGTGTTACCATCAGATGATGGTGTATGTACAGGAGCCACTGGTAGGAGTTGTTTATTCAATTTATTGTAGCAACCAAAATAAATGTGGATGGTACAAAAAATTGAATACATTAATCTTCAGAATAGTTTCCAAGATTGTGTACATTTCATTGCCAGTGATGAGGAGAGCACAACATACACCATTGAAATCACATTAAAATGTCCTTTTCATATGCAGGTTGTGTATTGCCAATGGCTGCTTCAATTTAGGAAATTGGCCATAGTTACATAGATTGAGATCAGGAGAACAGGGAGGTTGTCTTGAAACTTCATACCTGAAACGTGATGAATTCAACATTCAATCTGACTTCTGCAGATGATGGATCTGTGAATGAATATATGTCTGTGGGGGGGGG
>Ga0209629_10003234_pt1 | contig 11554 bp, 12 predicted proteins | sample TergutCu122P5_FD_187286 | JGI IMG/M metagenome (GOLD analysis project Ga0209629, IMG submission 187286) | Cubitermes ugandensis P5 segment gut microbial communities from Kakamega Forest, Kenya - Cu122 P5 (SPAdes) (version 2) | ecosystem: Host-associated > Arthropoda: Insects > Digestive system...
CTGAGGAGAGGGACAAATGGTCTGTTGTGGTCACAGTATTGGACATTTGTTTGATGTCATGTGGGGAATTTCCTGACTAGTAGCTGAGACACCGTTAGCTTATCGAGGACTTTACTTTGTTTACTAAACATAAATTTCTAACGCCAAAGGGCTTTACGTCGGAACTGCGACGGAAATTTGAAAGTGTTTTGTGCAGCCTGCAGCGGCCACCTGCTTTCGTGCCGAAGCAAATGAGTGACCGGCGTTGATTAGACGGACGCTGAAGGAGAGTGCTTGGCTGTAAAGTATGCTGGTAATGCTTTAAAATCCACGAGGGAGGCGAAAATGTCTAGTCATCTCTGCGTTGCCTAGCAACGGAATGTAGCGACGTATCGATCGCGAAGTGTTGTGTGTCTGGTGATGCTGTGTGTTCTGTGTTGAAGAAGGCGCTGCCTGCTAGGGCGATGTGTTCACGCGTGGTAAGGGAATGTGCTGTGTCTAAAGATCAGTGACACGTACTGGTCACACTCGTAACATTCTGTAACACGACATGATGAAATGTGCCGTGTCTAAGGAATCAGGGACATGGATTGGTCACACAATAGCATTCTGTAACAAGACATACCGAAATGTGCTGTGTATAAGGGATCGGGGACACTGACTGGCCACACAATAGCATTCCGTAACAAGACATACTGAAATGTGCCGTGTCTAAGGGATCAGGGACACGGACTGGTCACACAATAGCATTCTGTAACAAGACATACTGAAATGTGCTGTGTCGAAGGGATAAGGGACACGGACTGGTCACACAGTAGCATTCTGTATAAAGACACACTGAAAGATGTTGTGTATTAGGGATCAGGGACACGGACTGGTCACACAACAGCATTTTGTAACAAGACATACTGAAATGTGCTGTGTATAAGGGATCAGAAAGATGGACTGTTCACACAATAGCATTCTGTAACAAGACATACTGAAATACATCCAGCCATCCTTACCTTGTGTCTCATTTGTATGCGTATTTTAAGAAGTGAAAAAACGCTTCATGCGGACACCACATCTGTCTTTCTCTGGTACAGTATCTAGACTAAAAGTCGGATTTTTCTGAAAGTATTTCCAGTGAAGGCTGTGCTTCACTCAAGGACGAATATTGCGTGTTAATATTACTTATGTTCACCCTTAAGTGAAGTGTTATGTGCTGTGTGCACAGTATGCTGATGTCATTCAGCACAGCGGGTCCCCACATTTGCGAGTTGCGTGACAGTTTGACCAGGAAATACCGTCCTGCACACACGGACGTAACTGACGTCACGTTCAAACGCGTACCGTGAAAGCGGGTGAATTGTGAAATTAAAGAATGCCTTCTCTTAGCCTGAGTCCGTCGTCATGCAGTTTGACAGCTGTAATCTTGTTATAAGCACAAAGTTTTGTAATGCGCGAAACACGTAAATTCACTTTATGGGCAAAACGTAGAATTATTAGCGCGTTCGGAAAATTGCGAAAAGCGACTATTACAGAGGTTGCCCAAACAGCTTTTTCCCACAGTTTTTTTCTGTTTCCCCAAGGAGGTAACAGCTAAAATGCTATTATGTCAGGTAGCACACACTTGAACTTGCCTCGTCCCGTTTACAAATTTGCAAATGTTCCCGGTAGATGTCACCTCTGCTGCAGCTCTTCAAAATGGAGTCTACCAGTGACAGTCACCACAAACAGTGAGCTGTGATACAGTTCCTTGTAGCAGTGCAAGAAACGGTGGGGAGCATCTATAAACGGCCCAGCAATGTTTGTGGAAATGCTGCAGTCGGCAGGAGCACTATAGGTCGCTGGGCAGACAGAGTGAGGGATCTAGGATTAGGTAAAGCTCAGCTCCTTGATGTTCTCCATCAGCTGGCAGAGTGGTGGTCATAGTGTTCTGAGACTGTGAAGGAGTGATTGTCCGTGATGTGATGCGGACAGCATCGGTTGTTAACTTAGACGCGTATTTCAGCACGCTGAAAAAATGAGGAAGTGTTGCCAACGCGTTCGGCCTGACAGGAACCTTCGAGAAATGTTGCTTCAGCACGGTAACGCAAGGCTTCACACCGGCGTCAGGACTCGGGAGGCCGTTACGCAACTTGGATGGACGGTGTACCGTAACCACCGCGCAGCGCCGGCTTAGGATCTTCATATTTTGATCTCGTCGTTCCTCTGAACGATGCTGTCCACGGAGGGAAGTTTGAGTCAGATGATGATGTGGTCAGCGCCGTCAGAACTTTGGTTGCGTTAAGAGAACAAAGGGATGGTACCGGTCGGGCATACATGACCTCATTCCACGCTGGCGCAAATGTATAGAACTGCATGGACAATTCGCGGAAAATTAGTGTATCTAGACAAAGGTTCAGTCAACATTATGTATTATTTTCATGGTTCCTGACCAAATATTTGGCGAAAGATGTGGCGCATTACTTTTTGGGTACCCCTTGTTGCTTTGTCATGTCCGTCCGTCCACGTGGAACAACTGGACTCCCACTGGACGAAATTCAGTGACTTCCTGTATTGTGGGGGTGGGAGTGTTTACAAAAATATCTCGAAAAAACCCAAATTCGGCAAAAATCGGACAATAATACAAGCAGCTTTGCATGCAGACGTACATACATGTGTAACTGCTTTGGTTAGTAACGTTACCGTCGTTACCGTCGATAATAATCGGTAACAATAAGCGTAATCGATAATAATCGGCACCAGTCTAACTTATTTTGCATGCTATTTGTATGATGCATAATTAGAGGAAGTAAGAATGTACAAATATAGTATCGAATTATTTCGGTTGTCTAGGAATATAAAATTTGGTGTGTGGGTACCTATGAGTATACCTTCAAGTCGTGTACGAAATGTTGCTTTCAGTGAGCAGTTACAATATACTGGGGGAGTGATGAAAATTTGAGATTACTTATGGCTGGTAAGTGTGACGTAATCAGCTTACAGGTATGCACAATAGGTTCTCCACACACATAGCAACAGACCCCAAAATTGTGACAGCAATGTACAATATAATGACAGAAAGTGTGACCGTCTGAGAAGTTTCAGGATGCTAACATGCGAACACGCCTGGCTGCCATGTTATGCGTACTGTTCCTGTCTTGTTGAATGATAAAGCAGTTTTTACCACTTGCTTTAATTGGGTAAACAACGGATATGAAGGAAGCTTGTGGCGTAGCAAATATGTGCTTTCATACAACTTAACCGTTTCTTTCACTTTTTCGACACTTCTATATAAGGATGAAGTTTAAACACAAGATTATATCGAGCGTAAGTATGAAGCGTGGTTAGACACATGGGTAAGAGCAGCAGTGGTGTTGTTGTTACTCCTACGAAGCCAAGCCAAGCCAAAGTTCTAACTGGGGGAGGAGACTTGCGCTTCGCGCATGTCGACGTCCCCCTGTCTGTTAGCCATACCTGCTTTGATCACATAGCTGGGCTCTATAACAGACATCTTAACTCCAATAGGGGAATATGCTTACGCTAACGATTTTGAAGTCAGGCTGAGGGCCTTGACTGATCTAGCCAAAGACTAGTGCCTAGGTGGCACTGGACCAATTATGGGAAGGATAAACTTTGCTTGGTTGGCTGTCTGGATTCTGAGCCCAGACTGGCCCAGTCGCAAACTGCAGGTTTGCGACTTTTCCAGGCGCTTAGGTGGGGCCGCCGCGCCTGGGGGAGAGGAGTGCGGACCGTGCCCCGACTTTGCATCCTATACCATGGCATTTGCCTTACAACTGAGGAAAGTCACGGAAAACCTCAGTCAGGGTAGTCGAAAGGCGCTCGGCTGATCCGAACGCGATTCATTTGTCGATTTGGTCATCGCGGGCGATGGCCTGGGCTGGCCTGCTGGCCCCTGCCGCCCTTGGCTTTCGCGTAAGGCGACAGGGTCAACCCTCGGTCTACCGAGTTGCCGTACTAGGGGGTTCCCCACATCAGCTAACTTTGAGTCAAAGCTCGCAGTAATTGTTAGTCCTACTTGAATGCCAGCTATATTTAAAGACCCAGCCCGTACCGCGCAGTAAACACTATATCTCGGTTTAAAAAACCAGTCAGTTAATGCTGTATAGGGAAATAATAGCTGTTTGTTCTCAGATCCACACAAAACACAAATAGACTTTGGGCAGAATGTAAAATTGTTGAATGTTATGCCCGATTGTATCTTGTGCGTTTTAAAGTAATGAGTTATTGCGACGGTCCAGCTGTGTTCCTATACACACAAATCTTCTTTTGTGTAGCCTGTCGTGCGCTGGGGTCGGACACTGTGACGTCATATCGACATCAGTAGCAACTTCTCGTAAACCGTCAGTGAACGAGAAGTGCAACGAGAGTCTTCATAAGAAATTAATCTGGCAAGTGCGAATCGCTGTGGCTCAGTTCAGTACCATACGGGAGTTCTTGTTGTGTGAGCCGTGGCGTTTTACTGCAAGAAATGGCAAAACGTTAGGCGCACCGTATACACAAAATCGACAGATGTGGAACAGAAATAAACATTATCTGCACATATAATTTTGATCGAATTTGGGAAGTTGTTTTAATGCAGAAGGGAGCCCCCACCCCTTTCCCGCCCTGACCAGTACCCATGTTTCTAAAAATATTCGCCTCTTCTACGAGGCTTACTCAGAAAGTAAGTACCGTTTCCTTGTAAAAAAATCTTGAGTAAGGTTTCGTATACAATTTTATTGTTATCAGATTCTACATTCTTCAAAATATTTTTCCACATATTCGCCGCCATTATTGAGGCACTTATGGTAGCGGGGCACAAGTTTTTGTATCCCCTCATAGAATACGGCCGCCTGCGTTGTTAGCCACTTTTGCACTGCAACTTTCAGGTCATCGTCGTCGTCAAATCGCTTGCCGCCCAGGTATTTCTTTAGGTGTAGGAAGAGGTTAAAATCACTTGGCGCCAAATCAGGGCTGTACGGGGGTGGTCCATTTGTTCCCACCTAAATGAGGTGATGAGGCCTTGAGTCTGAGCAGCAGAGTGCTGCCGAGCGTTATCGTGAAGCAAAAGAATGGTGGCACTCAGCTTTCCGCGCCTTTTGTTTTGAATTGCACTCCTCAGCTTCTTCAGCGTTTCACAATAAACAGCAGAGTTTATTGTTGTGACGTGGGGCAAAAATTCTACCCTGTCTGTCCCAGAATACGGTGCACATGATCTTCCTTGTTGAAATCGTCTGCTTGAACTTTTTCCTTTTCGGCGAGCCAGTATGCTTTCAGTGCAAGGACTGCTGTTTTGATTCAGGTGTGATATGGGACACCCATGTCTCATGTCCTGTCACAACATGGCTCAACATGCCGTATCCCTTGTGATAGCGCATCAGAAATGTCAAAGCACATGCAACACGCTGTTTTTTGTGCTCCTCTGTGAGCATCTTGAGCACCCATCGTGCACACACTTTCCCGTAAACCCAAATGACTACTGACAATGTCATAGAGTCCTTGAAATTTGAGGAAAGTGCAGGGACAGATCAGAAATTGTGAAACGTCTGTAGTCACGCACTCTTTCGTTGACCTTACGCCCCAAATCATCATTCACCAAAGATAGATGCCCACTTCGCGGCTCATCGTACACGTTCTCTCGTCCTGCATTGAACAACCGAACCCATTTCCTAACCATGCCATCGCTCATTGCATTGTCACCATACACTTGACAGATCTGGTGATGAATCTCACTTGGTAGCACATTCCTAGCTTTCAAAAAACGAATTACAGACCTATTTCACAGTCGGCGGTCCCCTAAATAGTTTTAAACATGTTTAACGCACAGGAACAAACATAACCATAACACGAATTTCACGAAATGGCGTATGTGGCTTCTCAGTTGATAGAGGAAGTCACTGCACACGCGCAAAGGGACAGTCTCGAGGATACGCGAGAGATATGCGCAGACGGTACTTGCTTTCCGAATAACATACGTATGCATGCAATGTGCCTATATTGACAGCACAGGACAAAGCATTAAAACAAGAGGCCCCATTGCAGGCCCTCACTACAACAGGACGCCCCATTCCAGGCCCTAATTACAACACGACGCCCAATTTCAGGCCCTAACTACAACACGACGCCCCATTGCAGGCCCTCCCTACAACACGACGCCCTTTGCAGGCCCTCACAACAACACAAAGCCCCTTTCCAGGCCCTCACTACAACACGACGCCCATTCCAGGCCCTCACTACAACATGACGCTCCCTTGCAGGTCCTCACTACAACACGACGCCCCTTTGCAGGCCTTCACTACAACACGACGCCCCTTTGCAGGCCTTAACTACAACACAAAGCCCCATTGCGGCCCTCGCTGCAACACGACGCCCCATTTCACGCCCTTACTACAACACGACGCCCCATTGCAGGCCCTCACTACATTCTACGCCCCATTGCGGGCCCTCACTACAACACAAAGCCCCCTTGCTGGCCCTCACTACAACACGACGCCCCATTACAGGCCCTCACTACAACACGACGCCCCATTGCAAGCCCTCACTACAATAAATCGGGAAACTCGAACCCACAATCACGGTATCATGTTCCAGATACACACATCTTCAAGAAACTGCTGTGGACCACTCAGTTATCTGTGAGGACAGCCACCAGAATGGACTATGCCTCTGAATGACCAGGCAGTCACGGATTTCTTTAGCCCAGTGGTCGGGCGGGCGAGGGGAGAATGTCAATTGTACTGATGCATCTTAATGTTGTAAGTACTGTGCGGTACGTGAGAGCGACCCGGTACACACTTTGAGCTGCGCCAATGTGTTTCTGCCCGTACGGTATTTTGGTGCATCTTGTACTGGTCTGAAAATCCTACTTCGGCGGTTCGTCCGTCTAGTCAGCCCCAGGTTATAACCTTCGTCCCTTATTCCCACCACGAACATGCAAGCCAAACACTGCCAGAGTTTACAACGTAATTACAACCAGGAAATTGCTCATGGATTCCCAGGAAGATCTTCGCATATCCGGCCATGCGGAAGGCTCTGATGTCGTCTTCGTCTAATTATAAACCAACTAAAAGCAAATTATATTCGAAACGATATTGAGTTGAGAGTGTTGGTAAATTGCGTGGTGAGGGTATGAGAATGAGCAGTGCTTACGTCATCAGAAATGCAGCATGGAAATACAGTAGGCTGTTGTTTTACGACGGTTCTTTTTACGACGATTCACTTCCACGACCCTTGTCGAGTTAGACCGAGCACTCCCAACTTGTGGTGCATCACTGTCGCAAATCAAGCTTCCTTTCTCTACTTAGTGCGCTTCTACCTCTTTTCTGGTGTGCATGTGTTTCTTCTTTTCCTATTTTAGTGCAGTTCTTTTAAGTTGATTGTGATTTTTCCACCCATTACGTCCATCATAAAGAGAGATTTTTTTTTTGCAAAAGAATTTAAAAGAACAAGGAAGACTAAATTTGGAGACTAAAATGTGTTAGTGATAAGAAAAATAGAAGCTGGCAAGAAACGTGCTAATTTGGTCTGGCTAAGAGAATTACGGTACAAATTATGACAATCTGGATATGCTGATCAAAGAGATAAGCGAAATATCAGAAGAAGTTGCTCTTGACAATGTTGATCCCGTGGGAAACACTGACGTTTTAGAAAGTCACTCCCAGCCACTGTCCAATGAAGAACTTCATGACTTGGCCCAAAAATTGACTGAACAGCAGAAGGAAGATGAAGATGAGGATCGTGAACGAAAGCAGTGCAGATGAAGGACTTACTGAAATTATTTCCGCTATAGATATGGCAGTTGAAAAGTTGTGTCATATCGACCCTGAATGGGAACGCAGCAATACAGTAAAAAGGGGCATAAGCGCCGTGCTATACCCTTATTATGTAATCCTGCAAGAAAAGAAGAAAAACTCAAAACACTTAACGTTACATTCTTTTTTGATGTCTTCTGAACGACGGCCTTGGCCTTCTTCAGCAAACTAAAAAGTGATTTGATATTCTTTTAAATTATCTGTGTAATTTTCTACATACCTAATTCATTAAATTAAAATTGTATGTCATTATGTAAAGAAATATTGTAAATTATAAAATTATTTGACTAATTTGTTTGGCCCATGACCGCCTCAATTAAACCATTTAAATAGTTCTCGTTTTACGAAGATTCGAATTACGACCAAATATTCGGGAACGTAACCCCGTCGTAAAACTAGACCGTGCTGTACTGCAAAAGTAAAGATCATTTTCCGTGTGAACTTTGTGACGGCATGAAGGGGGGGGGGGCAGAGATGCTGTGAACCGTGCACAGTGATGAAGATGTGTCAGAAGTTTCACAGGGTAAGAAACAAACAGGCAAACTGCATGGAACAGAGTCCTGGTGGATAAACCAGTAGTTTCTCAGCTAGTCAAGGAATTCCCCACATTTCGTAGTAACCGAATGTTCGTTGCCGGTGCCGATAACAGCCCGCAACTTGTCCCAGGCTGAGCCAGATGAATCCAGAGTAGAGAGTATGTCACTCTGGCAGGAGCAATGACCTCTTACGTAAAGAAACATGGCGGCGGGGTCAATGACCTTCCTCTACCCCACTCCTTAATTGATATCCTAATGAGTTTGTTTGATCTAATTAACATGCAAATTATCTTGATTGATCTAATAATTATGCAAAGTAGATTGGATTAATTACCCTTATTGGCAGACGGCAGGGCGCCTTCGAGTTGAAAACAAATATGGCGGATGTACAACGAAGGTTATTTATTTTATTTTTACACTTATAAACAATGTAGATATTTACTCATCGGGATAAGACTGGTTGAAAAGACGCGTTAGTGCATCATACAATATATCGAAATCAATGTCATTTGTGTTTGATGCTGTACAATAGGATTTAGATTCAAAACGCTTATTGCGCCACTCTACCAGTTCGTCTTGCAGTCTGCAGAAGTTGATCACTTGTCTGTCTAGAGAGAAACTTGCTAAATCCATGAGGTGTGACCAATCTTTTTTTACTTAGATACACCTGAGTGTCCTCAGACGTGATGCGGATATACCGTCCACAATACATAGACAGGGTATGACGCGAGTCACCAGTTTCGTGTACTTCACTCTTGGGTATATGACTACTGAATGTCACCAGAATGAACCACTGTATGTCATTTAACACCGCATAACCCGAAGAACTTCCAATCTAACTTGCGGTGTTGGGTCATCTTTGAGGTAGATGGAGATGTACTTTCTTTCTTGCTCGTTCAGGAAGTAGGCACGTCGAAGAAACGACCACATCTGGAAAACATTAATGATATGCAGGCTGATGCTAGCACTTTGCATACTGCAGACTAAGAATGTAAAAGTTTAGCCACTGATCTAATGAATAGGCCGATCGCAATGCACGAACATGTTTAGACTTGTTGTGACATGCAGACGTGCAGCTGATGGCGGGCAGACTTATCTCAGCGAGTTGAGGGCATTCTAGCTGAGTGATATCAATAACTATGGTGGATAAGACTATTAATAAATTCTGTTTTCTCAGGTCCGAAGCAGTAGATTGCAACAGGAGATGATGCTTCGCGATGTAACACAGTCTACAGCTGTGAATGCCGTTTATCACCATCACCCGTGGTCAATAGCTTGATTCATTCTAGCGTTAAACATTGGTACTTCCTCCCAGCCGGACGGTCTCTTAAAAACGTAGATGAAATCCTGTTACTGTGGAAGTGGACAGCTGCCAACTCCTTGACCACGAGTTCACCATCCCGCCCATCGAAGTAGGTGAAATCAATCACTAGGAGAGGCATTGCTATATACTTGCTATTTAGGGAAATATCACGTGACGAGGGGCCTAGATGATATACGTTCTGTGTAATTACAACTAGATTAATGTTACGATGATGCGATCTTTAAGTAAATAATTCGCGTACTTTTGTGGAATAGGCAGAGTCCATCAAATCATCCAACATTATAAGGGTAAGTATATTTTCGGAGTGTTCGCAGTATGGTACGCCTTTAACAAACGAAACGTTTTTCAGGTGATGCGGGGCGTTGTTTTCACTATGACACCATACACTATTTTCAAACACTGTGCCACAAAGCTGCTCCCTGCAATCTAACAGTCTTATTACAAATGTAGACTTTCCGCAACTGCTCGGCACTGCAACAATTAGTGTGAATGGATGTTGCAAATTCAGCGTCATACTCTAAAATGAATTGTAATGTGTAATTACGCCTCTGTTTATGCATAAATAACCTAACATAAGCACAGTCAAGTTATATTGCCTAAATAATTATCACAGTCTTAATAAATTAACTACACCCAATCAGCCTAAATAAATAAATTAACTAATTACAACCGTAAAGAAAGGAATCAAAGTTGTCCATAAGCCGGCGTTTCTTAAAAACAACATTGTACTCCCTTTTTTCCGATTCTGACACGACTTCACCACCATCTTTCCGCTTTATCTTTTTAGGGTTGTGAACATGCAGAGGTGTGTCGTCTTCCAGAATCATATTTCTGAGAGTAATGAAATTTACAAACTCCGAATTTTCATAATTCAAGGTAATACCCTTCACTTTAAATTTCGTTGTACGTTTTCCTGTAGGGGACAAAAGACAAAGAATGCATAGTTTTTGTAACCACCCGACACAAACTCTTAGATGTAGGAGCCAGAGCCAAACTCCTCCAACTCGTCCGTGAGGTTGCCCAGATAATCACCTGTTTTCACTTTTGGGGTTTCATCTCCTTTTTGGATGTAGATTACCGAGTCTGTATCGCAGTAAAACACAGACTCGCCCAACTCTTTCTTGTACTTGTATACTTGTAGTTTAAGTCGAGCTTGGGTTGTGACGTAAACAGCAACTGCCACGTTGACGTTCTTTCCTGCGACCACGTTTTCCTCTGATTATGTCAGGATACCCATGCCACTTCATCGTTCGGGAATATGAGGTTTGTAACCTCAGTACCCGGACTTATTAAGAGCTCATAAAACTCTTTCTCTGAAGTAACGAAGGTTGTCTGGGTCTTATTATGGTTTTGTGCCTATTTGCCACACATTGTGTTCAATTTTAGCTTTGCCAAAGTTCTCTGCCCTGGGTTTTTGGGAGTGGACGCCTTGTCTAAAGAAAATCCCTCTGCGCGCCGGTAGTCCTCTATTTGTCTTTGGCGTCCTCACTGTGAACCCAGGATGAATAGCCAGATAATTCCTGTTTTAATTTCAGGAACATGTTAACGTACTCAGCAAAAAGGCCTCCTGAATTGCTACCTTTGTCAAAGCACGTTGCAGAGTATTTCCACAATTCATACACGTCCACCAAACCCTACCCCGGGGAACTCTACGGCTTTGCAGACCTCGTCCACTACCCATGTTACGACTATACACACTTCTTCATCAGAGTGTGCACAATAGCCTTGGTTCATGGTGTCGACACATGCAGAACACAAAGCGAACAACAGTTTGGAGTTGGTTTTGTACGAAAGAACTAGATCAAGAACCCTAGCGGATGATACATGAACCACTGGAAAGCTCGAGAAACACGTCGATCATTCCCGAACCCTAGCGGAGCATATATAAAACAATGAACAGTAGCCTGCAGTTCAGTAATCAGTTAGAAACGGAGAGG
>Ga0209629_10003235_pt1 | contig 11553 bp, 13 predicted proteins | sample TergutCu122P5_FD_187286 | JGI IMG/M metagenome (GOLD analysis project Ga0209629, IMG submission 187286) | Cubitermes ugandensis P5 segment gut microbial communities from Kakamega Forest, Kenya - Cu122 P5 (SPAdes) (version 2) | ecosystem: Host-associated > Arthropoda: Insects > Digestive system...
AAGCTACAGTGACAGAACATTTTGAGTTTCATATATCCTATTTATAATCATAATTGGAGGAATATTAGTACTATTTATATATATAACAAGACAAGCATCAAACGAAATATTCTAACCATCAAACAAAATACGTCGGGAAGTGGGTCGGAAACAAGCTACAGCGACAGAAGATTTTGAGTTTCATATAGCCTATTTATAATCATAATTGGAGGAATATTAGTACTATTTATATATATAACAAGACAAGCATCAAACGAAATATTCTCACCATCAAACAAAATACATCGGGAAGTAGGTCGGGCTAAGGACTTATCAGCACCCCTGTACTTGCCCGATAACATTTTGTAAAGAACTCCCATGTTGAAAGTCATGAAAATCTGACAAACAGTTTAGTTACATATACTAGCTCACAGACATATGGACAGACGTTCTCTAGACATGATGTGTTTTTCTTACTTTGTACAGAATGCCCAAAAGCAAAAGAAAAATGCAGGAAATGAGCAACAAATGACAAGTTGGACAAGAGCAATGAAATGGTATGAAATCAGTTATAGAGTAAGGCACATTTCAACCTCCAACATGTGAATAATGATTCTGACAATCATTATTCCTTCCAACTGTACAAAATCTATTCAGTCATTCCTTTGGCATGTGCAGAACGTGATGATTCCTTGCCATTCTCAGTAGCTTCTTCCATTCCTCTCTGTTATGTACTTTTCTTTTTTGAATTGTATAAAATGGGAAACGTTATACCCGAGAACTTTATGTGCAAGGAAATGTTATCATTATTCTTATGGGTATATTGGCAGGGCATCAAATACCTAACATCTTACATGGGAAACTGTTGTATGTGGGAACTAATCTGAGGGGGGGGAAGCAAGGTACTGAGGTAGCTCACATTACAACCACTGAAATATTAGTTCCATGAATGTTCCCTGTGCCCATTAATACTTACAGACTGTAATGAATGTTAACAACATTTATTTAATTGTATAATGAATATTTAGTTATGTTACTTATATGCCCTTATATGGCATCACCACATACCAGGAAGAGTTTAAGTGCATGCCCATATTTGGTAAACTAGGAAGAATTCACAGTGTTCGCCACCGCGGTGTCAGCGCTGTTGCGCCCTCATCCTGGCAGTAACCCAGTTAAACTGCTGAATTGTAACTTGCCCTCTATAAATACTAGGTTTAATTATTTATGATGATCATTGGCATTACTACTGATTGCTCGCTCGTCGAATTACTGCTCTATGGCTGTTCTGTATCTCTACAACGTATTACAACAACTTCATAACGACGTTACCTGCACTGTAAAACAACTGTGTAACAGCTAAGAAGTTTTGTCTGCCAAAGACTGTTGAAAGTCATTATTGAGCTGCACGATGGTTCAACTTTTGTTCATTTGAAAGGTAAGCCATTTGAATTGTGACTGTAATCTGTTTATTCGAGTCGAGCACTTTTGGGATTTATTTTGACATTACTTACCAAATTCCAAATTATGCCTTTCAGGACACAAGAGAGAGGCAATTGGTTATTCATAACTTTGTTACCTTGAGTTTAACCGAGTCATATTTTGATTATTATTTCTCTCTTTTGTAACATATTTATTTAACAGAACTTGGTAAACTACAATATACCTACGGAGTTATATTTCTTGCCGGAAATATTAACTAGTCGAGTGCTATCCCTGCCAATCCTTGAGTCCGTGTGTGTACCTTTTGTCGCAACGGCGACTGGTGGCAACATTACCGATACACGCTTTATTCACTGCTTACGTAGCGGAAGTAAGCAATACATAGTGACAGCGGTCACTACAAATGGTAATCAGCGGTTGGGATTAAACTGAAATTTCCATGCGCAAACTTTACGGTACACACGACTCTAGCTTGTAAGTATTCTACTAGGTTCCGGTAGAGATACAGACAGGAATTAAAGCCGCAGAGACTTGTTTTGGGGGAATTCTAAATTTCTGTTTTACGTTTTAAAATGACAGTCGTTTACAAACAGAGCTTTTAGAAGCCAGGGCAGAGATTCAGCGGTTAAGAGATAGGATGTCAGTAGGAGCTCAGGTCCTCCACAAAGACATGTCCTTAACCGCCCTGATACCAAAATGGATGGGGACTGATTCAGCAGTCACTCTGGAAGAATTCTTGTCCAGCGTAGAAGCCGCAGTGCAAATACGACACTGGCAAGACAGCGACAAGCAGGAAATCGCAGCCCTAAAATTGGCAGGTTCCACGAAAATGTTCTACCAGGGGTGTACAGAACTACACAGTGAAGACGCGACCTGGAAAGAGTTTAGGCGTGCATTTAGGCGAAGGTACGAGGATGTCCACACGGACCAGTACCATTTCACACGACTGCAAACCGCGAGGCAGGCCAAGGGAGAATCCTCTCAGAAATTTGCAGATCGGTGTCGCGGACTGGCTCAGAAAGTTATGAGTAGGACAGATGACCCCCTTGCCCAGCGTGTACATCGCGACAATGCGGAACGGATGCTTTTAGCTAGTTTTACCTCCAGTTTGACAGGGACGACTGTGAGGCAAGTGCGCTACATGAGCCCGTGAACTATCGAAGCATTAAAAATCGCGCTCTCGGTCCAAGAAGTCGAGAAGCAGAAGCGATTCAACGAAAGTTTCTACACGAGATTTGACGAATTGGTACACTTATCATCCCGATCTAGCAGCCCAGCGTGCTCCATGAGCGGGAGCCAGCGACACTCAGCTGACACACATGCGGTCAATCACACACGTAGTCAGCGAAGGCAAAAACAGACTGATGTCGCCAAGTCTGCGAACCGCAGCACTAGGAATGCGCAGGCTAAACCCTCGCTACGCTACTACGAATGTGAAGGAGTGGGCCATTACGCTAGGGAGTGCCCGACTCGCTACAAAAAAGAGGTGAAACCCCCTGATTCGCCCGGAAAAAGGGACATGAGCCGACGTTCGAGCCGTCTGCGCTTCCCTGGAAATAAGTCCTCACCCGCAGACGAACGGGAAATTAACAGAGAAGCGACAAGTTCGGGAAACGGCAAGAGGGCGCGAAAGCAGACAGCTCTTTCCGCCTCTACGCTCCCAACAATGCTGTCGCGACACCCACAATTCCCATTCGCTTGGAATATGGCACACCCTCTGTGTCAGTGAACATAGGAGGAGTAATGAGGACTTTGATTATAGATACCGGTTCCAATGTCTCGATATTGCAGCCGGGAATATAGGGAAGTGACGTGGTCACCAACATGAAACCCTATGGAGTAACCGGGAAGGAACTCGATATTAAAGGACGCCAGTCCGTTACTTTCGAGTTCGGCGGTCACGAATTCAGGCACACGTTTTTAGTGTGTTCGTTGCCGACAGACGCGACTGGTCTGTTGGGCACGGATTTTATGGAAGGGACAGGGGCAGTTATTAACTTTGACGGCGGCAAGATGTCGCTTACCGAAGTTGCCGCAACGCCCAGAGCACGCGTCGAACCGTCTAACAGCCGAGCAGTGCTCACTGTTTTTACACGGGATAAAGGACACTGCCCTCAGCCGGATCAGCAAAAGAGGCAGCAAGTCGACAAGCAGTCATTAGTTAGCTCCCCTTGCGAGATGGCGACCTCTCAAAACGGGGTGTGGCTTGTCAAGACCCGAGAAAATATTACTATAGCACCTCGATGCCGTCAGGTGATAGCGGGAAAATTTGAGGAAAAAAGGGACAAACCCTCCCTTCTTTGGTCTGTATAGAGCCAGCGCAGATCCCTATAGGAGTGTTTGCAGCACGCGCGCTCGCTAGAGTTCAAGAGTCTTTTGCTGACATCACGGCATAGCGCCGAGGTCAATGGATCGCGCAATAATGCGTATGTTATGGCTGCGAATTTCAGCGGCCAGGAACTGACCCTCCCTTAAGCCACAGTTCTTGGGGTGGCGGAAGAGGTGTCAGAACCGCTGATAGAATAAATGCTAGAAGAGAGTCTACCACAACCATTGTGGCCAAACCGCCTAAGCGAGAGAGTAACCAAGTTTTATATAACAAGCTGTTACGCGACAAGTTGAGTCATCTGACACAAGCTGATAGACAGCACATAGAGCCAGTACTATTAAAATACGCTCATGTGTTTCATGACGAGGAGTCTAATGATTTTAAAGGGACGAATGTAGTCGAACATCAGATATTAGAAGGCGATACAGCGCCAATTAGAAGACCACTATATAGAACGCCTTATGCGTTGAGACAGGAGATGCAGGACCAGGTGCAGAAGATGCTTGATAGAGGCGTCATTCGAGAAAGCACCTCCCCGTGGGCAGCCCCTTCGATTTTGGTCCCGAAACGGAGTCTAGATGGCAAACCAAAATACCGGTTTTGCGTAGACTTCCAGGCCTTAAATTCCGTCACCAAGTTCGACTCGTATCCGCTGCCCCTGCTGGAGGAAGCCACCTCCGCGCTCCATGGCTCCAAGTACTTTTCAGTCTTGGTTTGCCACCGCGGCTTTTGGCAGGTGGGCGTAAAAGAGGAACACAAAGAACTGGGTTCCCGGTTCCGTCGGGCCACTACGAGTTTAATAGGCTGCCGTTCTGTCTCTCAAACAGCCCTGCGAGTTTCCAAAGACTTATGGATACAGTGCTGAGGAATTCAGCTGGGACCGAATGCTGTGTGTTCTTGGATTACGTCATCGTATATTCTAGGTCTGCAGAGGAGCATGCTGCAAGGCTAGAGCACGTCCTCGCTAGGTTTGATGAAGCCAATCTTCAGTTGCACCCCGGGAAATGTGCACTCGCCCAATCTCAGGTTAATATTTGGGCTTTGTCTTGTCGGAGAACGAAGTTTCGGCCTCCCCTGAGAAAGTTAAGGCCGTCAGGCAATTTCCGACTCCGAAAAACGTGAAGGACATCAGGGCATTTCTAGGGTTAGCCTCGTTCTACCGACGGCTAATGCCGAAGTTTGCGGAGCTGGCAAAGCCACTCTAAATGCTGACACGCAAGGACCGTGAGTTTTCTTGGGGTCCAAGCCAGCAACGGGCTTTCGATAGCCTGAAAAATAGGCTCAGCACAGCGCCCGTGCTAGCCTACCCTAACTTCGAATTGCCCTTTATACTCACCACTGACGCGAGCAAGGTGGCCGTTGCGGCCGTTTTGTCCCAAGTCCAAGATGGACTTGAGCGGCCATTAGCCTACGCGAGTCGCCAGATGAATACGGCCGAAGAGTCTTATTCAGCATCCGAGAGTGAGATGCTGGCCCTAGTCTGGGCGACTAAGTATTTTCGCTGTTATCTGTATGGCCGTAAGTTCCTGGTTAGGACAGACCATTCAGCTCTGACGTACTTGCGAAAATTCGCGGACCAGAATAGCCGTTTGCTACGCTGGAGTCTGAAACTGTCGGAATTTCAATTCGCAGTTGAGCATAGGCCAGGTTCTAAGATAGGCCACGTTGATGCCCTTAGTCGCCATGTTGGCGTGGTGAAGCAAGAAAGTAGCCTGGACAGAGAAGACGTCCTCCGCGAGCAGGCAGGAAACGCCTTATGCTCTCGGCAGAATCCCGGTACTTATCGCAGCAAGTCTGAGTTCTTCTTAGATGACGATGGCCTCCTGTATAAACGGAGTTCGAACGGAAGCCATCAGCTGATAGTACCCGCGTCCTTGACACGCGAAGTCATTAGAATCATGACCCCGCGTACGCTGCACACCCAGGCATAAAGAGGACTTACAACCTCATTGCGTTAAGATACTGGCGGCCAGGCATGAGGAAAGCTATAGAGGATTACGTCAGAAGTTGCGAACTTTGCCAGCGGTGGGAAGAAAATCGCGTGTTTGTGGCCCCACTAGGAGAGCCCGAGGAGCCCACGAGTCCGTTCGAAGTAACCTCGATGGAGATCACGGGCCCATATTTGTTGACGCCGAGAGGGAATCGTTTCTTCTCACGTTCGTTGACCATCTGACTAAATATGTGGAAGCCTACCCAATTCCTGACCAAACGGCTGAGTCTTGCGCACGCATTTATGTGACTCAGATCATTAGCCGACATGGCACCGGCTCACAGCTAATTACCGATCAGAGAAGAGGCTTCATGTCGACCTTTTTTCAGGAGACATGCAAATTGTTAGGGGTACGCACCACGCGGACCACTAGCTTCCATCCTACGGCCAACAGGGTCATTGAACGCTGGCATCGCTCCCTTCATATGGGCTTATCACATTACGTCAACTCAGCAAACACAAACTGGGATACCCTAGTCCCGCTTTTCCTCATGGCCTACCGCACCACGCCGAACACTGTTACGGGATATAGCCCATTCTTCCTCTTACACGGACGTGAGATGGAGATACCCGGTTATAATGCCCTGAAAGCCCGTGTACTCACCGAAAACCCAGATCTAAACCGTCGGTTAGAAAGCCTGAAAGCTAACCTGAAGACAGCTTATAAGCTAGAGGCGGAAGCCAACCAGAAAACACAACAGGCAAACAAGAGGCTTTATGACCGAAAAGCCAAAGAGCGCCACTTCAATATAGGTGACATGGTCTACCTATATCGTCCAGCCATTAAGCATGGTTTAACCCTGAAAATTCCATCGGCCGTGGGTAGTCCGTATCAGATTACCATAAAGACTTCGGAGTTGAATTATGAAATTTTGGGGCAGGATGGTAGAACGCAGGTTCTTCGTGTAAAGCACTTGAAGAAAGCTTACGGGTCGAATCAATGGAAACCCAAGACCGGTCAGCGAACTGTGAAGAAAACCCCAAGGGAGTTGGCAAAATGCACAGAGCTAAGCGACAAGGAAGAAGAGCCAAAACTTGGATCCTTCCCGTCAGCGGTAACAGATTTCCCCGCCGATACATGTGAGCGTGAGCCCCCACCCTATCAAACTCCAAGGAGCCCTGACCATACTCAACCTGAGACTGATACACTTAGTCCGCAGCATGAGGACCAAAATTACCGTCCTCCTGAAACTCCCGGATCCAGGAGAGAGATCCAAAGTATGCAAGATGCTCCCCCTTTGACTAGATCACAGGCCCGAGTCATGTCACAGAGCTCTGTAAACCAGTAGGTACGGAAGAATTTAACTGTGCTAAATTGGAGTATGTACACTGCGAAGCATAACGAATTACAGCTGCAAAGTTCCAACATAGTACACTCTTTGTCTGACCAACTTACTTATGTGAAGTAGCTTAGTACAACCGTGAAACTAGATACTGATAGCATCACGAATCTATTCTCCATTGTCAGAGATAACACGATTCAAGCACACGACCAGTTCCAACAGATGGCAAGAGATATACTATATAAGCTTACTATTACTATTTTTTTGAACAAAGTAATGATCAGTTAGAATTCACTTTGCTACCGTTAGTTTAGCAAGTTAGCGATCTATTAGATACCATAAAACTAGCGATTCAAAGCACGTTATCTATTTAGCTTGTAAACTCCATGATGTTGAAAGGCATTTTGAGGAATGTCACTCTTAAAGTTGCCAGAGGGTTATGAGTGAATTGCTGGTTCCCGCATTTATGATATACATTCGTACTATAATTTAGATAGGGTGTCTGTCATGGCAAACGCCCACTGTATTAATATTGTACTGAACGTGCCCTTGAAGTTAGCAATTTGTTTTCTTGTTAGAATAATTGCCTTGCCTACTCATTTGGCTTTTGTTAAATTAGTTTAATATTAGGTTGATTATGCATATTTTGGGTTAGAACACAATGGATGTGGCTACATTTTACTTTCAGAGACAAGGTTTGACCGTCGTAAAAAGCACAGCATGACTATATGCCCAGCAGACATACTTGTATTCAGCACACAAGTTAGGATGTGCGAAGCGAGCTTAATTTTTCAGAATCCAGCTACTCACCGCCCGTACAGGCGGAAACTGCTCCTACACAACCTAACCCCGTTTATACCGCGACGAAACGTCGTGGATTTGCCAGTTTCCGACGCCCCACCGTGTCTCCGTGCACTGCCGCAACGATAGCCGCCAAGTGCCTCGCACGCTATTCCTCCACAAGGCAGGCATTATACACCATGCTTTTCAGTGCCACATGACTTCAAATGAGTTCCAGACATTTCCACAACTACACGACGCGTCACAAATGGAACTCGATACACCAAGGCTACATGTACCAAATAGCACCGTTGATACAGATTACGAGATCCAGCAATTGCACAGCGTAACTCCACCAGATGTTCAACAATTAAATGACATACATACCCATACGACCACACGTCAACAGGCGTACGATATGGACCCATTGTTGTATGCCCATCACTCCTCAGTGCTCATGGAGAAACGAACGCATTGGTTTGCCATTAACTGTAACCTCTGTCTGTGCTGTGTTGTTAACAGCTATGCTCAGCTTTATAATTTTCTTCCGCTCTTGCAACACACTATGTATGGTGTCTAAACCGAACACTGTACCACAAGCCACAAAGTGTACGCCTGAAATCATCGAACTCAGGACTGAAGACCTAGGACCGCGCGTAACATTCGCGATCCATTCTATGCAGTCGACAGGCCAGAATGAATTGCTATCACAACTTCCACAGGGAGACCTTGGAAGAATCTGCTGACGGAACGTCTGGAGTACACTCTGCTACAAAGTTCAGTTAATGCTTCAGCAAACGCCGAAGCGCTAAGTTCATAAGTTTGGACACTAAACATGATACAGTGCAAATAAGAACTGCTAAACTATTTATGTATTTATGATTTTACCTTGATGTATTGTTCCAACCATTGTTTGTAATATTTAGATAGCTCCATTGTTACACATTCATTACATTTATTTGTTAGCATAATCACGATTTAAAAATTGGGTCGGAAGCCTCTATGAGTCTCTCTCCCCCCCCCCAATTTCATCTTAAGGATAGGGAGATGTAATGAATGTTAACAATGTTCATTTAATTGTATAATGAATATTTAGTTATGTTACTTATTTGCCCTTATATGGCATCACCACATACCAGGAAGAGTTTAAGTGCATGCTCATATTTGGTAAACTAGGAAGAATTCAGTGTTTGCTACCGCGGTGTCAGCAATGTTGCGCCCTCATCCTGTTAGTAACCCAATTAAACCGCTGAATTGCAACTTGCCCTCTATAAAAACTAGGTTTAATTATTTATGATGATCATTGGCATTATTACTGATTGCTTGCTCGTCGAATTACTGCTCTACGGCTGTTCTGTATCTCTACAACGTATTACAACAACTTCATAACGACGTTACCTGCACTGTAAAACAACTGTGTAACAGCTAAGAAGTTTTGTCTGCCAAAGACTGTTGAAAGTCATTACTGAGCTGTGCGATGGTTCAACTTTTGTTCATTTGAAAGGTAAGCCATTTGAATTGTGACTGTAATCTGTTTATTCGAGTCGAGCATTTTTGGGATTTATTTTGACATTACTTACCAAATTCCAAATTATGCCGTTCAGGCCACAAGAGAGAGGCAAGCGGTTATTCATAACTTTGTTACCTTGAGTTTAACCGAGTCATATTTTGATTATTATTTCTCTCTTTTGTAACATATTTATTTAATAGAACTTAGTAAACTACAATATACCTACACAGTTATATATCTTGCCAGAAATATTAACTAGTCGAGTGCTATCCCTGCCAATCCTTGAGTCTGTGTGTGTACATATTGTCGCGACAGCGACTGGTGGCAACGTTACCGATACACGCTGTATTCACTGCTTACGTAGCGGAAGACACGCCACTACACAGTAAGCAATACATAGTGACAGCAGTCACTACACCTTTCAGGCATCTGCTTGCATGGTTCATTAAATTAGGTCACGACTGCTTCCTTGCACATCCTTTCCAACTTGTTATGTATGATCACCCAGTCATCCAGTGCTATATATTCTGAGATACTAACAGCTCGTTAAGTAAACTGCAAAGAAACAGACTTTGCATGGAACAAGTTTTTCAGATGTCTGACTTGAATTTCATGCTGTATGGATCTTTTACATATAGTACATAAAAGGGGCTGGGATAGCACAGTTGGTACAGCGACTCGCTATGGGCTGGACGGTCCGGGGATCGAATCCCAGTGCGGGCAAGATTTTCTGCAACCGTCCAGACAGGCCCTGGGGCCCACCTAACGTCCTATACAATGGGTACCAGGTCTTTTCTGGGGGTAAAATGGCTGGGATGTGGTGTTAACCACCCACCCCCATGTAGCACTGAGGTTAAGGAAGGAGTAGAGCTGTACCTCTACTCCCCCTCCGGGCCTTTGTGGTCTGAACTAGGGTGAACTTTACCTTTACCGTTTACTTTTACAGTACATAAAATAGTGTAATGTAAACCCAGCCTGCCTGTCTAGCTGTCTGTGTGGAGATATTGTCACATTCATCCTTAAGACCACACTCACTCACTCAACTCTAATCTGTGAAGTAAAGGTAAAGGTCATCCCGCAACAGGCCGAGGTGGCCCAAGGGGTTCCGGGTAGGTTAAGGCCCTGGATTTTCTTGACATTCAACACTACGAGGGTGGTAGGTCGTCAGCCATACGCACTGGCTGCCTTCACCCCAGGAGAAATCCCTGGTACTTATTTTCAGGGGCTGAGTTGACCCCAGGGCACATGGTTCCGTCGGGAGGAGCCACAGAAAAAATCCCCAGTGACACCACCGGGAATCGATCCTGGGACTGTGCAACTAGTAGCGCAGTGCCTTAACCACTATGTTACCCCAGACCCCAATCTGTGAAGTATACACTGAAAATGTTCAGGGACATTTGATTTTTAGGCATTCCTTATGAAGTCTCACGGAGTAAACATGGAGACTACATCCATCTGCGACCTAGTATCAGTGATGAAACTGTATGCTGGATTTTCATAAAATTCAGTAGAGGGATTATGTATAACATTTGGTCAAGCAAGAGTGAGTTTCGTGAAAATCACCGTAGTGGCAGTCATACTTATGGGCATCAATGAAATTTTGCCCAACTGTACATATTTGTTGACTGATTGTAGTGAACTTTGGTATATAAAAGCCCACATATATTGAAAAATGGTGACTTTTCTGAAAATTGGTGGAATGAAAGCCATACTTTGCTTGGGGGCTGTAAATGAAATTCTGCCCCATAAGTTTCGACATTTTTCATCCAAGCTGGATAAAAGTCAGTACAGGAGGTGTCCACAAAATTTACAGTGTGGTTGTCAGTTCTGTGCAGATTGTTGTAGTGACAGCCATTCTTTACACTGGGGCATAAATTAATTTCTATCTGCACTCCCCACATTTGGGGCACACGGTGGCGTAGTGGTTATGGCACTACGCTACAAACCGGCAGGTCGCGGGTTTGATTCCCGATGGTGTCACTGGAATTTTTCAGTGTCATAATCCTTCCAGTCGCACTATGGCCCTGGGGTCGACCAGCCTCTAACAGAAATGAATACCAAGTGTATTTCCTGGGGTAAGGGCGGCCGGTGCGTAGGGCTGACAACCTTACCACCATCCTGTGCCACTGTCGTGAAATCTGGGAACCTTAACTTCCTGGAACCCTCTGGGCCACTCCAGGCCTGTAATGGGACTGCTTTTTTACTCCCCACATTTAATTCCAATCTGAGAGAATTTTGA
>Ga0209629_10003236_pt1 | contig 11552 bp, 5 predicted proteins | sample TergutCu122P5_FD_187286 | JGI IMG/M metagenome (GOLD analysis project Ga0209629, IMG submission 187286) | Cubitermes ugandensis P5 segment gut microbial communities from Kakamega Forest, Kenya - Cu122 P5 (SPAdes) (version 2) | ecosystem: Host-associated > Arthropoda: Insects > Digestive system >...
AGGGGTGAAGGGGTGAAGGAGGGTGAAGTGGGGTGAAGGGGGGGTGTGGAGAGACTGCATGCTCATATCACTAGAAAAACAGTTCCTCTAGAAATTCAATCATGACATTTCAAAACATTTAATATGAATATATCCCACAGTAAAAATGCAATCTACTTTACATCATATTAACCAAATAAACCACATAGTCAATTTTTAAAGAAACTGTATAGTTAACATTTTACAGAGACAGTACAGCACCAACAGCATCTCTCCTCCCTACAGGTTGCCTTTTCCTAGAATACTATATCAGGTTCAGTCCTTTAAAAATGTAATTGAAAATGCTATCCATCCTTCTCAGTTTCATTCCTATACTCCCAGCCAATTTATGTAAGTTCCTCCATTCCTGGTTTCCAGCAATGGTGTACAAATCTAGTCCCTCACAGCTACCTCAAACAATGATTTCACTCTATGACCACAAAGGTATGATTTCAAATAAAATATCTATTTAAATTTACCATAATCAAAATGTTTAAGTAACTGACAGCTGTCTTCAGTAGCAAGCAACTTACCTAATAGAGCATTAATACAAGACTCAGTGTCCGAATGCATAAGACAAGAAAGGCACTGGGTGGTAATATCAATAAGAGTGCGAGTTGCTCGACAAGACATCCACAACTGCAAGGTTTCATTGAGGCCAGCTGACAAGGGTACATGAGCTCTACCAGCATAGTGACTTGACAGTTCACCTGTAATAATAAATGGAAATGATGCAAAAACATACAAAACTGCAATTATGTGTAAATGAATTAATGTAAATTTGTTCAAGGTGTTGTAGTCTAATGGAAGTACATTATATGTCATCTTACTAAAAAAAAATATGTCAATTGAGCTAGTTTAAGAAATTTGTGTGTCCATACAATTTTCACAATAAACAGTAATTATTTCCCTAAACAGAAATTACTAGTTACTCTTTGGATGGTACGGTACATTTACTGTGATGCAGAAAATAAATTTATAAATATCATTTAAATAATTTTTATGTTTCAGAGGGTTAAGCACTGACTTAATCACCAATGAAGGAATTTCAAAGGTATGTCTCTTTGTGTCCTATATGCACATTCAGTAACTTACAAAGAATTTGGTTTCTCTGTAATGCTCAAACCTCATAACCTTCATTACTGTAGGGAATACGTTTTCCAAATGCAATATGCAAATGTTATACAATACAGGTGTTTTATGGTTCATCACAACTCGTGGACTTATAATATAGTATAGTATAGTATTGTACAGTATAGTATAGAATAGTATAGTATAGTATAGCTTAATTTGAAAACCACATTCTTTATTACATGAACAGAGTTATCTATGCATGATACAAATCTCTAGTACTGATAAAACTCTTGTAGTCAAAATTTCATCAGTCCCAGCATGGCAGTTTAGATAATTTCTACTTTCTTTAATCTATGTTTACCCCCCAGAGTTACATAACCAAATTTAGTTTTTGTCAAAACTGAACATATATATTTTTTAAAATAAATTCCTGATATATACTCCATAAATATGCAGTCAGTCTACTTCAATACAGGAGGAAACATGCATTCTGCCACATGAGGGTTAAATCTACAATCCCTGTTACCTCATACAACTGGATAAACATACACCAGTTTAAAGGAAACTGAAGTTTGACTTTTGTGAGAGATCCACTGTCATATATTGCAGTGCAGGAATTATACATGATGGCACAAGGTCACTTGACACTGCAGGCAATATTTTAAACACTGCACAGCAAGTTAAGTTCTGCACCATCCTGTATAATAGTGGCCAGTACCTGTACAAAGCAAATCGCAATAGCATTCAGGCAATTAAGAAATCTACATTAAACCAACGTAAGTCATCCATGTACACCTGCCACATGCAAACCATCTATTGTCTACAATATGTGTGATACGAAAGCCCTCAGTTGGACACAGTTAAAGAAGACACACACTGGACATACTCATATATTTCCTAATTTAAACAATTATTATGACAAATGTAATCAGTAAAAAATGTGGTAAGCCAGACAATGTTTTGAGGTAACTAATGGCACACAATAGTGTTCCCTTTGGCCACTCTGTTAGACATATCCTTTGTTTTCAATGGAAGCTGAATGTATATGCTGTTCTTGATTTCTGTATATGCTGTTCACCAAACAATGATCTGGGCAATGTAAATTGTTCTGCTTCTAGTGCTTACATATTACGACTTGTTCATTATGCATACACGTAAAACACTGCACAAACATATCATGGTCCATACTCCACACACAAATCAGTAGCGTCTGCCAGTGTGCATCTATGGAAGCACAGCAAGTGATATATATATATATTTGGTGTACAGAAAAGGCACACGACAAAGAAGTATTGATTGTACTGATTTGTCCCCCTCAGCAATAGATATCCATAACACCTCAGCATTTCCAGTATTTCCCATACTGACAGAATAATGGAATGCAATAACAAATTTTCCATATTTTCCTCTTTGTACTAAATTTAGTTCCTGATTATTCATACCGTTCTCTTCAAAATCTAGAATGAGAACTCTATACTAACTACAGCAGTGACACCTCACACACAGCCCAGAAAATATTTTCTTTACTTTGTAACAGCAAATGAGTCCAATGAAACTGAAACCAAACCACTTACCTAATATGCAGGGAAAAGCCGGTATGATTAATTGCAATTTTATCAATAAAATGTTCATATACTTTCATGAATTCAACTCCATGCAACAACACAATAAAATTATAATATAAAATAATTACCTAACAATTCTAATGACCATGTGGATATTATTGGAGCCCAGGCCTTTGGATTTGAACTGACAAAATTACATAAAACTACATGGATTTCAATTATGGTAGCATCCTCATGTCCCGAAGCAGATGAGCCTGAATTTAAGCACATATCATTCTGTAACACAAATCAAGCATTAGTACGAAAATTAAGTTATCACCTGGTATTCAAAAGGAGCTTGGTTTGATTTTGACCTTGCCAGAAGTTCTCACTTTCAGGCTAATGTCAGGGTGGTACACTATGCTACTTCATAGCAAACCCCCAGTTCATCACATTTACATAAAAGCAGTCAGTCCCTGACAAAGTTTAAGTTACAAATCAATATTCCAGTGAGTTGTTACGGCACCTTCTCTGCATGGATAAAAACATATGGACACTACAAGAACGGAAAGAAAAAAGTAAAGACACAGACAGCAAGAGAAAAACATGTCCAGCACAAACTTAAAAATGCCTTTCATTTTGCTGTTTTCATTCTTCTCAGACATAAACCAGCACCCCTGGTTATAATGAGTTTCAGACATTGTGAGGCAACCAGGTGGCCTTATCTTCAGGGGCTAAAATGTCCAACATTTCAACCCTTACAGGTGGGATCACTAAGATGCTCAAAATTTCATGAAGCAATTACTTGGTGACATAGTGCCATGTCTGAGAAGAACAGAATCCTCAGCTACAGCACTGCAAAATCCTGAAAACTTTTACTGTATCTGAAGACACTGTACCTTAAACTGTAGTGTATAACTGATGTAATACTGGATAGTAACAATTCAACTCTACAGGGCTCTAATGATGGGAAATGACTGACAATTTTTTTGGACTTTGTACATTGTTTAATTTTTTAATAGAACACTATGTTTCAGAACCTAGCCCAGTGACTGAGTACAGTTCCATCTAAGGGGTCCAAGAGATTAGGTGCTTTCCTTGCCTGAAGAGGGAAGCAGAGCCAGCTCCTGAAATGCAATGCTTCATTAAAATAAAATTATGTCAGTGTGTAGTAACACATTTCTGTGTTTGTTTTATATTTGCAACAAATTTCCATTTCTCATAAAGCTTGACTTTAGGGGGCACAGCTTTTGTCCAAAGCCTTAAGTTATCACATGGCAGTCATACTGTAACTTTCTGTTGTAATCAGTGCCATGCTGTCACATTTTTCTGTTGGCCAAAATAATTAGGGTTTCAAAAAGTGCTTAACACTTGGCAACACTTATCAGTTTAGCTTTATACCAAGTGATCCAACTGCAACTTGCTAAAAAGCAGAAAACTAAGGATGACCCATCCCACCCCACTGCATAGCACTGATTGGTTTTCACTCAATCATATGGAGAAAAGAAACAGGCTATAACTCTTGCCTCAACAAGAAATTTGTAGAGTAGCAATCTTTTCCTCTGAAGTAACTTCTCAACCATTTCTAATTCAGAGAATGGAAAAAAACACAGGGTTTTCCAAAGAACAGTACCCTATCTGTCCTATATTGTACAGTACAACACTAAATAAATTACAAATATGTTAATGGATGTGCACAATATCAAATATAATATTACTGGCAGTATTAAAATTGAAGATACATCATATTCACTTGCACTGAACATACGTAAAAGTATGGACTAGAATAAATGAAATGTTTAAGGAGACAAAAATCTTATGAACTGTTACATTAATATATAATGTACAAGATTAAAGTAATCTTAACTGACTTAGTTACTGAGAGTGCAGTGTCACAAGAGAAGTACGAACATTGGACATAAAATATTTAAATATACACAAACACATTCATGTTTAGTTGCTAACAACAGAAATTATTACTTGCAAAAAGGCATTCATCATGAAGTGTTAACTTTTCCAAGGCATATATAACAAAACAATGACCACAGTCACATATCATTTAAATTTAAATTTATATTGTTAATTGTAGACAAGTCTGCTGTCTTAGGTATGAAAAATTGAACTGAAAATAAAACTAACTAACTAAATGCCAACACTATATTGCAGCACTGTCGCCACATGACAACTGAATAATATACTGCATTTGTGTGAGTACAAGCACGTGTGCACAGGTGTAGAGGCAGTAATTCCGTATCGTATATAGTTTATACACTGCGTGACATCTGAAGTTCTTGAGGAAGCAACTATAACAAAAAGTGTTTTCTGGGATGTGACATCATGGAGCAGCAAATTTCAATGAATTGTTGGTAAATTTCTGCCACTCTACATTGCATCACAAGCAAGGAGATTATTTTCATCTTAAATTTATGTACTAATTATGTGCCTGTACATCAGGGTAAACCTAATCATCAAACAGCCAAACACTAAGCATGTTCCAGCTCTGTCACTGGTTACGCGCTCCACCTAATCTGAGCTTATCCATCCAATCAATTAAACAATTAATGGACATAAGGATGCTATCCAACATTACGACGACAATTTTACAAATCGAAAATCTTACATTTTTGCCAGAAGTACGGATTAACGAGCACGCTGGAAATACCATTCGATTTGGATACCTTTGAGTACTTCTGTTAGGTTAGGTTATAGCAGATCACTTTCGTTTCATGCATGGGTGACTATGAATTGCCAGTTGTACTGTGTACGCCCTAAAGAATACTTTTACACAGCCCTTTAACTTACTTCAATCTGAGTCACATATTTAGAAACAGCCGAGTCAAACAAGGTGCAGAAATATTCGAGCACAGCATCACGAGCTGCAGGTAATGTCTTAAGGATAGAAAGCGCAGTGCGAGCAAGTTCTAGAGGATTTGTCTTCACAGGACGAGTTGCACCAGCGACAAATGTTCTCAATTCAGTCATCAAATCTTCAGGCCGCACACTTTTTATTACACTTCCCGACATTTTTTTTCTTTTGCAAAAAAAGTCAGGTTATGTCGCCGTACACAATCTAGTTACAATTTGAAGACACAAGCTAGCACAGAGTAAGCCATTAAGTTATCAATTACAATACGAATACACAAATTGCCGTTCTATCACAGCAACCACACTACAGTAAAATTTCCTTTCCACCCTTCCTTTCACATAGAAATTTTATTTCGGTGGAAATCCCTGTTATTTTTTTATACTGATGTACCCTTAACTGCAGGAACGAATAAAATGGTTCGTTTCCCTCGTTTCTACTAATAACCTTGAGCAGCAGACAACTCAGCCGTAGAGGACAACAATGTCATTACAGTGCAGCCAATATTGATGTGCAAAATTACAAATGTAGTAATATGTAATTAGGTTGCGAGGAGTTAAAACACAGTATGCGGTTATAACTACGTACATATTGAAGTAAGGTAAAAGAAATTGAAAGTTACTTGTTAATAAAGCCTATGTATTGTTTAATTATTTATCGTATGCTTTTTTCGTTCATTCATTCATATTCATACAGTCCATTGATCACATACTGGGGTACATCCCTTGTTACACAATTTTCGCTTTTCGATGAACTACATTCCGTCATTTTAATAGTATTGTGTTGAAGTGTTTATTAATAATCTTTCTCAGCTGAAGGATGTGGACATTAGGCAGGCAATAAGACTTAATGACTAGGAACTTCTAGTGAAAATTTGTCCCTTGCATGATCAAACCACACTTCATGGGGGCGTGTGGAGAAGGGGTAGTTTAGCTCCATGTATTCCAGACCTTACTGTATGTAAACGAGTGGTCAGCTTCATGCTGCAGCTACTTGTGTTAGGGAAAGAATGTGGTTTCCAATTTTATGAGCCTTGGTGGACCACAGAGTCAGGCTTGATGTAGTAGTGAAGAGAATAATTCCTGTCCCAAGGCAATCAAATCCCATTTGACTAGCATGCAGCCATCACTGTACTGACCGAGTTCTCCCAGCTGTATTTCTCATGAAATTAAGAATGGTGTCATCAGGAAATATGCTTTATTTTTAATGGTGCATCTGACATCGAGAAGTTGGAAGTAGGTGTCAGTTGTTGCTATTTGAAATATTTAAATATTGTACTGTGTGCTTTACAATTCATTTTTGAGACAGATCAAAGAGTAGATTTAATATGTGTTTTGTAACACAACTATTTAATTATTTCATTACACTTCCCAATAAAAAGTCTTGTATTGTACTATGACTGTAAACAGTACAAGGAAGAAACTGTTTTTTTTTTTTAATTTGTAAGCTGTGACCTCAATTGCTCAAACTTCTTTCTCGTGTTTTTATATTGTTAATGAGTTCAGTTCATTACTTTGGAAAATGTAAACCCATAAAGAGGGACTTACCTTTAGAATTTTCAGTTTCACCTATTCAACATATATTATGAGTCTCTTGAGTTTCTGTACAATGGATATTTTTATGTAACTACGTATACATGATAGGTATTGACATTATGTGATAACAATACATATAATATAAACAGTGACAGATGATGGAAAAAGGATTTAGAAACCAGGCATACCTAAAGTTATAATTGTACAAAATAATGACCAGTTACTTGTGTCTATGTCATTTTTACAATATTTGGATATAGTTAAATTATTCACATCAGTGCATGTACTGGTGAAGTTAAGAGACAAGTATTCTCTGCTAAAATTTAGATATAATTTCACCATTAATCAAATTTGATGGCAGGACTGGTTGTAGGTGACATTTTCCCCCTCCCCTTATCATATTTATATTCCTGTGACTGAGTATAATTTTATAATTTTATTTATAACATTTCATAATGACAAAGAAAGTCTCAGGAGCAACGTAGCATGCTTTACCACTTCATATAAGCTTTTCATTTTCACCTGTAGTATCAAATAACATTTTTTGTTCAGTCTATTTTGTGGACTGGGTAAGCTGTCATTTTTTATTCATCATTACATGACGTTACTGTATGCCATTGGTTGTTAAGAAAAGCATTTCTTTCCGCATCAGTAGGCCTTGGGAAGTGGCACATGATAATTGGTGACTTTGCTAATGCTTTGTTTATCCTCTTTAATTACAAATGAGTCAATGTTTATAAAGAAGAGTAAATATATTCCTGTTTGTGTAAATACAGAGGAAATGACCTAAGGTTATCATAATCTGAATGTGATAGTGTGGTAGCATTTTTATTGAGCTCTGAGACTGTCATGATTTGCTTGTGTGACAAGCCATTTAGTTAGCATGCTTGTTATACGTGCTCAAAAGTCTCAGTTTCTCCAGAACTAAAAATTAATGTTTTTCATGGTGAAAGTATACTTCTGTAAATAACACTGCAAAGAAGTTGATATACAAATTCTAGAAACATGGTACATTCTACTACAGTTACTGTTTCCAAGATTCTTCTTTTTGTAGCTACTATTTTTAAAAGGCTGCAAGAGAATGTTTTCAACATAAGTGAGAACTTGTTGAAAGCATTGGGTTGCAGAGTGCCCATGAAGCATGTAAGTATGAAAAGACACTTGTGTAACATTATACATAACTTACTCATACACAGACTAACATAATGCTGTTTAATATAAGAGTGGTGTAAGTAGGAAGTATCATTCTTCTGGATAGATTACTCTTTCCTAATGCAGTTAATGACACATTCTCAACTGCATGTCTCATACAACATCAAAGAATAAACTGTGAATGGTGAAGTGGAAGGTTGGGTAAGTGATTCACAGCTTATTTACAGATACTGTGCTAACAGTTATGTAGAAGGAATGAGTGAAGTCAGAACAATGTGTGATTTAAGGTTTCTGCCGTGAAGTAGCTGAGAACTGCGCTCTTCTGGGTTATTACACAGCAAATAGTGGTGATTTCTTACCGACGTTTCGGGACAACCTATCAGGCCCATCTTCAGGGTTGAAGAATCCAAATCCCTTTGGATTCTTGAACCCTTAGGATGGGACCAGTAGATTGTCCCAAAACTTCATTAAGAAATTATCACTAATCATTGCATAATAATCCAGAAGAGTGCAGTTCTCAAAATCAGAATAACTCCAGCCAGGATAATTGATGTTTGGATCAAGAATTTCATTCAAAAGTCCCAAATACAAAACAAGACTTATGCTCTGAAGCAGTGATTACCAACCTTTTTGAGTACGGGACACCTTCTTAACTTCAAGAAATTTTATGGGCTGCTTTGTGCTGACAGGTGTACATTAATCCATAATGATAATGACAAAAATCTCCTTACGAACTTAATAACCATTGTAAATGATTTCACATTTAATTTATCACAACAATAACTGAGGATAACAGAGAAATCAAATGCAGACTGGAGGGGCAAGACTTGCTGCAAAGCTGTGTGAATTCACAGAGATCCTTGCAGTAACACCTCCTCTCCACCCATCCCACAAATTGGGAGCCATTGCTCTAAAGGTGTGTGACAATATTCAGTTCATTATAGCACAGCTACTTTCATCTTAAAGGGACTGACTGAGTGAGTATCATTATACTGACACAGATTTTTATTCTGTTTGTTTTAAAGTTTAGTGTAACCAATAACGATCAATCCCAGAATTTTATGAACATTAAATTTCTAATCCCAAGTGATCTGGTTGTTAGGTGCTGCCAGTGTTCCCTTATATGGGTAAGTGTTCATGTACAATAGAGTGTGTGGCTCTGTTTGTTTTAAAACAAACGGTATCACAAACTAAAAGCAACCAAACACTAGTAATTTCTTTATAGAATGTAAACACTTGTACAACAAGGAGAGTTAAATATCTATTGGGAACAAAATACATCATTTAGTAACAAAGAACAGAGAGGAGAGAAGAGTAGTCTGCTGCAATGCCAGACCCAAGTTTGCATAATAGTTAAGCTCTTTCGTGTTTTTGTGTTTTATTCATTCATGCTGTAAAATAGGAAAAAGAAAGTGCCTCGTTTGGGTGTCATTAAGACTAATACGGGGAAATAACTTGCACTGGATTCAGCTAAGTTTAGAAACTGACACCTGAGGGATGAATGATCAATGCTTGACCACAAAACTATGTGGATCTTACCCAGTTACAGTTACTGAAATGAGATTTTGAAGTCCTAAGCTTTATTTTTTTTAATATGGCTATTGTGTGAAAAAATCCTAGATCCATCTAGTTCTTGAGCCTGAGATATTTGATATGAGTGATCTGTGTTTCACCACTACACCATTAGGTCCACACTCAGTTTTATTCAATCATATGCACCAGTAATTTTAAAGCTTAAATTAGGCACATACTGGTAGCTGACTCATGCTTAAACCATATGAAACTAGGTTTCATATGGTTTAAGAGAGGGGTGCACAGATTTTCTAAACATGAGGAGCCACCTCAAAATTCTAGGCACCAGAGTGGTCACATGAAGCAAGTACCACATTGAGGACACACACATTTTAGGTGCCAACAAGATTTAGCTGTGATGGAAATCTGGAATTTGTGCACCCTTGGTTTATGAAAAAATTACCTAGATCAGGGCAGACAAACCTATAGTATGCGTGTCCAAAATGGCACATGGAAAAATTCCTTGGCACGTGGCATTCACTGCTGCCCCAATTTTTTTATTTTTTTATTTATTTATTTATTTCTTTTGCACGACCAGTATCTCTGTATTGTGAAGAATATCTGACTGCGTAGAGACTGTATATGAATTACCGTTGTTATCAAATAATACTGCGAGAGAAACATTTTTACACAAATGAAGAGTGGTGAAGACTGGATATTTATTATTGGGTTGCCGACCTGGCAGTGACAGGTCAAATATGTAACATTGGACAAAACATTTTACAGTCCTCTTTTCAAGCAGGACTTGCTATTAGCCCCAGTTATTTCCAAATTTTATTACTTATCGCATTCCTTAAGGAGGCTGTTATTGGAAATATAATATAATAATTATACTTTGCAATAATTATACAATATTATTATAATATGCATTAATAATAATGCAGCAATTAATAATAAGTATGGAAGGCTCCAGGACCTTATTTGCTCTTCAAAATTCCCATGTGCACATGAAAGAATTTCTTCAAAATGTATAGACAATTTGGGCATATACCCTCAAAGAGGTTCACCAGCCCTGAACTGGATCTAGTGTCTAGTTGTCTGAGACATTTAATATGAATGACAAATATGTCACCAAAAAACCACAAGGTATTTACCAGATTCCAGTTAATTAAATGTAATTTTACTGAGCAACGTAATATAATGTAACAAATTAATAATACTTATACTACTAAATTTCTCCGACTAATCATTGATAGTTCTGTGTCTTGGAAAGTCCATATTGATTAATTAACTTCTAAATTAAACAAAACATGCCATGCGATTAGGTCGGTTAAACCATTCATGGCTTTTGCAGTATTAAGGATGATCTATTTTTTCTTATGTTCACTGTATTATATCATATGACATAATTTTTAGGGGGATTTCCTCTCATAGTAAAATTATATTCAGAATTCAAAATAGAATAATTAGAGTTATTACAGGTCCTGTTGGGAGCTGTTTAAACATTTGGAAGTTTTACCGTCCCATTCTCATTATATATTTTCTTTATTACTGTTGGTTGTTAAGAATGCATAATTGTTTAGATCTAATTCTGATGAACATAACATTAATACAAGATACATTTCTGAATTTTATGTTCATGGTACCGTGCATCCTTAAAATATCGTGTAAGTAAATAACCAACGAGATGCAGCTTGTTTCAATTGGTTTATTAACACTCTACATGTTTCGGACACGGTTCATGTCCATCTTCAGGAGTAGATATACAAAACTGTAGATGCAGCCACCAGTGTGTGTCAATGGGTGTGGGGTGGTATGTGTATGTTGAAACAACATCATCCTCATGGACACCAT
>Ga0209629_10003237_pt1 | contig 11552 bp, 9 predicted proteins | sample TergutCu122P5_FD_187286 | JGI IMG/M metagenome (GOLD analysis project Ga0209629, IMG submission 187286) | Cubitermes ugandensis P5 segment gut microbial communities from Kakamega Forest, Kenya - Cu122 P5 (SPAdes) (version 2) | ecosystem: Host-associated > Arthropoda: Insects > Digestive system >...
TGTAAAAATCATACTCTTTAATTGCCTCATTAGTTGTTAATAACTTTCTACACGAGCCTATTGCTTCTATGGTTCTCATAGTCAACCCTGTTTGTTTTGGGTGTTGCGCATCAACCAAACACTTGGATTGAGCAACCAATTTCATTACTTCTTTTTTTGATAGTGGAGTAAAATGAAAATCTTCCTTCCTTACATATTTATATGTTTTGTCAAATAGTTTCTTTCTGTAATAAAGTATCTGACTTCTGAATACAAAGAAAGACATCATCTTTTTGTTCATATTTTTTAATTGTCGTTCAATATCTCTTATGAAGTAGTATCTATCACTATGCACAGTTCCTACAAATAAAGCATCATATACAAAATCTTTACAAGTCGCTATTTCTTTGTAAATATCTGTGTAAAAAAGCGGTCTAAACACAAAGCCGTGGCGTTCTGCATCATTTCTTTGAAAAGTCAGCACTTTGTCAAAATAGGGGTGAGTAACCAATGGATTTTTATTATTTAGGATAGAATCCCATAAGTACAAAATTAACTTAGCATTGGGATGCTCTATTCGCAAACGTTGCAGAATTTTTATCGTAACAGCCTCTCCTCTCACAAAAACAATATAATCGTAATTTTTTTTAGCCTCTTTGGAACAAATTGAATTGAAATATCTATTTATTTTCCAATTCAACAGACGACGATTAATGTGAATTAACGCTTTTGTTAAAAATGAGTTTGAAGGACGCTCGTCGTAAACATCTACAACAGCGCCCATTTCCTGCATTTTTGTTGGAATGATTTTTTCATATCCAAACGCTTCAGGGACAAAAAGTAAAATCTTCTTTCCTGTTAACATGCTTTTATCTATTTGTATAGTCCTCTTTTTTTCATTTCCTCTATTGATTCTCCGTAGTGGTCGGTCTGAATGGTTTGTTCATTTACCCATGTTGTAAATAGCCTTATACCTTCTACAAAATTAACTTTTGGTTTGAAACCTAACTTTTGTTCTGCAAGCGTCAAATCAGCATAGTTGTGGCGAATATCACCAAGTCGATAGTTGCCGGATATGTTTACAGGGACATCAACAGCATAGTTTTTTTTCAGTTCATTGGTTACCGTTACTACATCTGTGGAAACACTTGTTCCTATATTAAACACCAAATTATTTGCTTCTTCTTTTTCTATTCCTAAAATTGTGGCATCAACCACATCGTCAATATACACAAAATCCCGACTTTCTTTACCATCTTCAAAAATGTTTATAGAATTGCCGTTTTTTATTTGCGTTGAAAATATAGATAGTATGCCGGTATATGGATTTGACAACGATTGTCCGGGACCATATACATTTTGATAGCGAAAAGCAACTCCTGCAATACCAATTGTTGGACAAACAGTCATTACCATTTGTTCTTGGTTTTGTTTCGTAATTCCATAAACAGAGGTAGGGTGAATTTTGCTGCCTTCATCGGTTGCACATAGCTTTACACTGTCTCCACATTGAGGGCATTTGCACTCAAAATCTTTTTTCATCATATCCTCGTCTCTCCGTGCTAACGGAAAGATGACGCCACAGCTTGAACACGAATATTTTCCTTCGCCATATATAGCGCGAGAAGAGGCAACAACCACTTTTTTAACATTGTGTTTGCCATTTGTCAAGGTATCCAACAGTAAAGCCGTGCCACCAATGTTTACGTTGGTATATTTTTCTATTTCGTACATACTCTGCCCTGTGCCTGTTTCGGCGGCTAAATGTACAACGACATTTTGCCCAACTAAGGCTTTTTCCCAATCTGCACGAGAAGTTACAGTTCCCTCAACAAAGTTAACTTTATCAAGAATTGACTTGTATAAAGGAGATGTTTCTTTTGGGTTAGCTCCGTGTATTTGAGGTGACAGATTATCTAATACTGTAACTTTATGCCCTTTACCTATCAATTTTAATACCAAATTTGAACCGATAAATCCTGCCCCGCCTGTAATTAGAATGTTTTTCATCCTAAAATTCTATGATATAAATACTCCTTTTTCATCCGTTTTGAACCACCCTTGACGTTCTGCGTCATATCTTTTTACAATTCTTGCAGGCACACCCACAATAACACAATAATCCGGAAAAGTTCCTCTCACAACAGAGTTTGCACCAATAACACATTGCTTACCCAAAATTGTTCCTGCTTGAATGGCTACACCGTAACCAATAAAGCAATTCTCTCCAATTTTGGTTTCTTTTACAATATACTGTTGTTTCAGAATATGCTTCCCAATTTCTGTATAATCATGGTCAATGTTGGTAATAAACACATTTCCAGAAATTGTTGTATGAGCGCCTATTTCTAACAGTTGACGAGCACTTGTGATGTGGAAATTTTGTCCAATAGAAACATTTTCACAGATTTTTATTGACCCCACAAAATGAGTTTCAAATCGACTATGCGGAAAAATTCTTACTTTATTAGAAATTTCTATATTTCTACCGTAAATAAAAATGGGTGTTGCAATGTAAGAATTCCACCCGATTTTTTTAAATCTAAAACGTTGTAGTTGAGTTGTGAACCACCACCATATTTTTTGTAATACTACCATTTTACCACCCCCTTCCCAAACTATAAACTTACGTCGAAAATATTTAAATTTTGCATATATAAAAAATAATGTATATTGAAAAATATTTATGCCTTTCTGAGAATATGCTAACTTTAATATTCGTTCTACCCCTTTTTGCATCTCAACTAGATTTCCAGATAAACCACCTTCGCCAAAACCCGATTTTTCACCGTCAAAAACAACCAATTGTTCTGAAATAAACCAACAGTTTTTTTTCATGCAAATACGAACCCAATATTCTCCATCTTCCGCATATCTCATTTTTTCATTATATAAGCCAACTTCTTTGATGATTGACGACTTAAAGATAGCTGTTGAAGTTTGAGGGTGAAATTTCACAAACAACTCCCACAATTTAATGGGCATCAAACGTTTTTTGAAACGCCACAATAATTTTGTTGGTTGATTAACTAAATTACAACCTAAAAAGTCTATTTCCGGACGACTATTCAAGACCTCCATCTGCTTGGCGATTTTATCCGGTAGCCATTCATCGTCGCTATCTAATAAGGCTATCCAATTCCCATTTGCTACTTTCAATCCTGCATTCCTCGCGGAAGAAACACCGCCATTAGTTTTATTAATAATTTTGACGTTTGATAGGTTGCTCGTTTTAATAAATGATTCTACGATTGATAGTGAATTATCTTTTGAGCCATCGTTAATAACAATTATTTCGTAATTTCCGTTGTAAGTTTGTGCAATAACGGAATTTATGCATCTCTCTATTGTTCGAGATGCGTTGTACATTGGAATTATTACAGATACATCTATCATTACACTTCATTTTTTCAATTGAGACATAAAGAATAAACCTACAATCTTCATAATTCGCTGGAAATTTGAAATATACCCCATTTCATACCGCATATTGAAGCTCTCTTTCAATGAATTAAAATTCCATGAAAAACCACCAAATCTAAAATTAGCTAAAACCTTTTCTATCAATACAAACAATACTCCGGACTGATACATCCGTAATATAAAATGATAATCAGCGCATGATTTATATTTTAAATTAAAAGCTCCTTTCTCTATATAAATATGCTTAGGGACAAAACACGTTGAATGAGGAAGCGTTTTTTTAGGGATTAACAAAGGGTAAGCAGCATAAATCTCAATAGGGCATTCATTCGAGATGTGACGCATCAATCCATATATAATAGAATCTTTATGTTGCATAAATACTTGCATTACTTCCTCTACACAATATGGCTCATACCAGTCATCGCTATTAATTATTCCAATAATATCACCTGTTGCAAGACTGATTCCTTTATTCATAGCATCATAGATTCCATTGTCCGGCTCACTAATCCAATAATCTATCTTATCATCATATCGTTTTACAATATCAAGTGTAGCATCATTACTATTCCCATCAATAATAATATATTCAATATTAGAATATGTTTGATTTAAGACACTTAATATAGTCTGTTCTATATATTTTTGCCCATTAAAAATGACAGTTATAATACTAACCAATGGTACCTTAGCATTATTTTTGAATATTTTTTTAATCCTCAAACCACCTTCTTTACAAATACTCTCCATAAACCTTCATACACTTATCTGTTCCTTTAGTCGTTTATTATCTGAATTAAATAAGGAGGAATAATATATTAGAGAAAAACAAATCATTGCAAACATATCTTCGATGGAAGGACGTTGCATATAATTCAGCAACAAAGCTAAGAAAAGAATTATCTCTTTTCGTTTTCTATACTTATACATCAAAGCAAAAAAAGGAATATAAAAAAATAGATATCCATATATCCCATGAAGAGCCAAATAAGAGAAGAAATTAGGATATCCAAGCATATATGTCATAAGATTATCCGGATTCGCTCCGACACCCAATATAGGATTATTTTTAAAAGCTTGTTTTTGAACAGGAATAGCATGAGATCGATTATCTCCTTTTATTAATACATCCGCTTCCACTTCCGAAGATATTTCGAACCTTTCAAATATCAAAAATTCTGCGCTTAACTTCAATCCCTCTAACGAAGGTATAGAATTAACAGCTAACCATAGCAATAATATAAAACATAATATTATAGTCATTGATTTGAGAGTAATCAGGCTTCTTAAAACCCAATATAGGCAGAACAAAGGAAGAGTAATAAAAAAAGCTAATGAAAAAGACAATGATCCTGCAATTACTAAAAGAATACGAATTTTTAACGACTGGTAAGTAAATTCATTTAATACAAGTAAATATGTTATAATTAATGCAAAAGCACCCGGTTCATCTGCAAACCCCGCAATGCGAATAATATTGGAACCTCCCAAATTAAGAATAATGTTGGTAGCACCTATCCAAAAAAAAGAATGAGAACGCCCATCTAACTTGGTAAAACTGATTGAAGGTATATCAATTCCTATGAATAACAATATAAAAAGTAAGATAGACAGGATAATAATTACAATATTTATTCCAAAAATAAATGACAAATAGGAATTGTATTTTTTACGAATAATTATTATACTTCCAAAGATAAATAATACTTTGATAAACATGCCAACAAATTTTCGTATATCGTGTAATGTACCATCTCTTAGCATCATTAAGCAGCCATATAATAAAAATGACGTAATAAATACCAATAATATCTTTATCCAATTATCTATCTTGATTTTACGAAATGGAAATACAGTAAAGAAAAGAAGCAAAGAACACAAACCTGAAAATAATACATAATAGCTTCCAAATAAATAATGAGTTAAATATGGAGCCGAGGAAAGACAGATTAATACTGACAGTATTATCAAAAGTGTGCTTCTTATTCGAAGTTTGGCATTCATTACTATTACACGGTTACCGTTAATACTGATTTGTATACATTTGAATAAGACTCAACACATTGGGATTCATTATATCTGAATAAAGCTTTTTCCCTCGCATTTTTATCTAATAAGTTTTTATCGGCTTCATTTAATATCCAATTCATTCCTTGAGCAAATTCTTCAATATCAAATCTATTTGCTATGTACCCTGTAACCTTATGCTCCACAATATCAGTCAAACCTCCAACATTAAAACACACGATAGGCAATCCACACGAGGCTGATTCTGTTGCTGTTTGTGGAAGGTTATCCATTCTTGACGGAATCAATATTACTTCTGCTGAATTATAAATTAAACTCATAGTAACTTCATCGTATATCTTACCTGAAAAATGAACAGGTAAATCTAACTCTAAAAAATAACTTTGGTAGGAGGATCCAAAAACTAAAAGTTCAATATCTTTTTTGTCATATTCTTCTATATATCTTTTTAAAATTGAAAAAAGTAAATCACCTCCCTTTACAAAAGCCAAAGGATCATAGGCTCCAAATAAAACATATTTTTTGTCAGTCGACAGATTCAATATGCTTTTAGAAATATTTTTATCTATCGGTCTGAAAATGTTTGTATCAAGACAATTTGGAATTGTTTCTATTTTGTTTTTTAAAAACAAACTGGCTTTTTTTGCAGAATTGGTTTCCCACTGGCTTGGTGTCACTATATAATATTTTTTGTCTTTCCAATATCGTTTTTTCCTTTTCAGCACCCAACGATTGATGTTAAAACCTTTATATTTCTTTAAACAATAATCTTTCGAATAGTAAAAATCATCCATCCCGTTTGGATGATGCTCTGCACCACAAAAAGTCCAGGAATCATGAAATGTCCATACTACAGGTTTAGTTATTTTTGCTACCTCTTTAATACTTAACATTTCATGATTAATCCAATGTAAATGAACAATATCGCAATCTATTCGATTGATATATCTTAGCAAACCAGATCCAAAGAAATTTATAGAATGAGGAGTTTGGTTTGTTGATTTATTTAATATTTTAATTACCTCATGACTTATCTTGGTAATAATCTTATTATATATTTCTCTCACTTTTGAAACTGTTAATACATATTGCAAATCAGTATTTTTAGAAATTACGTACATTTTTGCGTCAATGCCGAATAGACGTTGCGCTTTTACTATTCTTAATGCTGCTATTGCAGCACCACCTTTGTTATCAGAATATGAAATATGTAATATTTTCATGTTATAAATTTTGAATATCGTAAGATTTTGAATATCAATCTTCCAAAAATGGTATTTAACATCCATTTCCCAAATATTTTATCATCGGTATAAAAAATATTAGATAACAATCCAGACAAAATATCTTCAAAATCAATTTCTCTTCTTCTACATGCCTCTATAGTGACAAATATATGCCATGAAATAGCTTTTATGTTATTGTCATATAAAGAAATTCCGTTTTTATGAATTCTGTATAAATATAAAAAATCATCAATATGAATTATTTTTCCTTGCTCTTCACATTTTAAATACAAGTCTTGATCAACAGCTCTTTTTAATATTGGATTTATACCTATGCTATTTTTATAATATTTTTTTTTGAATGTAGCAAAATGTCCTATCTTATATTTATACATCCCTATCAAATAATTTAAATTTTCCGGTATGTTGTCATTTTTTATTGGAATTATATTCTTAAAAGTGTTTTTACAGTAATAATAGTCTGAATATATCAATGCTGCATCATCATATTTTGCATGATATTCAACCATTATTTCTAAAGCGTTAGGTGTTAAGGCATCATCAGGATCTAAGAAACCACAAATTTCACCATTTGCCAAGTCTGCACATTTGCGTTTAGAATAACCACAACCATAATTTATATCATTAAAATACTGGTGAAATCGAGAATCATCTTTTATGAGAGAGTTTATCAAATCAATAGAATTATCAGTGGAACAATCGTCCACAATAATAACCTCCCAATTTGTATATGTTTGATTAATAATACTTTTATAACATTCTTCAAAAAAAATATCATTATTATAATTCGCAATCAAAATAGAAAATAATATCATTAGTGTATTATTGATTATCTATTTTTTCGTAATATTTTTTTGAAAACTTATACATTTCAGATGCAGCCAGCAAAAATGCTCCAACTCCAAAATTGGCAGTAGAATTAGGGTCTAACTGTTGACCTGATATTGCATTTTCTCCTGCAGGCTGTACATATCCAACTATTCCATTGTCTTGTAAAGCAATATTTACCAAGTACTTCCAACCTCTATTGATTACTGATATATAAGATTTATCCAATATTCCATTATTGATACCCCAAAGAAATCCATAAATAAAAAAGGCTGTTCCACTCGTTTCATATCCAACAGACTGAGTAGAATCTAATATACTTCGATTCCAATATCCCTCTTTTTGCTGAAAAGCAGCCAACGTCTTTGCCATATCTTTATATACTTGAAGATATTCATTACCGTAAGAGCTATTTTCAGGAAGTTCTTGTAACACTCTGGCTAAAGCAGCAAAAGCCCAGCCGTTTCCTCTCGACCAAAAATCTTTTAACCCTGATTTGGTTTTATGATTTGGAAACAAATATTTACTGTCTCTATAAAACAAACTGTTTTGAGAATCATATAACAAATCTTTTGTATATAAAAAATAGCTGTGTAATTTATTTAAATATTCAATATTTTTTGTTAGTTTGTATAATTTTGCCATTACAGGCATTGACATGTATAAAGCATCCACCCACCACCAATAATCTTTATTGGTGGTACCTATTTGGTAGCTCATTACCTCCTTTGCCCGAGCTACTTTTCTCTCGTCTTTATCCAAATTATATAAATCTATATAAATTTGAAAACAGGCTTGCCAATCTGCAAAAAGTACATTGTTTCCTGCGTCTCCTGCATGATACTTCCATTCAGATTTATTATCAGATGTAGCTCCTATCCATTGGTTTCTTTCAGCCCATTCTAAAGAATATGTTTTATATTTTTCTTCTACAGTCACTTTATAAGCTGCCATATTCCCCGTATGATAAGCCGCATAATCCCATGAAGCATATCCTTGTATATTATTTGATTGCCAATAATCATTTACATTTTTTATAATTCTTATTATTTCTGTTGTAGAAGGTGGTAGAGTATTATCATCTTCCAAAGGAACAGGAATCAAAGGATTCCCATCTGTATCATTAATTTTCGTACAAGAAAGTAAACAATATATCAATACTAATGGAAATAATTGCTTATTCATCATTATAGGCAAATAAAATTCTTAGGCATTCTGAATAATATACAAATGAAACAACAGTTTATGTATAGGAGTGTCCCTGAATTGCACTTTGTTCTCTGCGTGCAATATAGCCACTCACGAAAATGCACGTTATGTATTAGCCATATCAACACTTTGTAACGCTACTAATGTCTTTTAACCAAGCCTCTAACGTCTTTATCTCTTTTTCGCAAACGATATTTTCTTTTAATAATGCGTTATAGGCATTGAAAAGATTATTTTCTATGCTTTCCGTATCCGAAATAGACTTTGATACTAATTCTACAATTTTGTCGCCATATTCGTACATTGGAATTTCAGAAATAAAATCTTTCATATAATCGTGTGGATTCCTTTTTTGAACAACGGTAGCATTCACAAATCCTAATTGATAACCGTATAACCACATAATCGGTTGAGCAACTAATCCACGCAAAATATCAGTAAATCGAAAAGTAACATAAGTCGGCAAATACATCAAAGAAAACAATTCTTTTCTGATCAACGTGTTCTGCGTATTGAAAGGAGAGATTGTTCCTTTGCCTAAAACGATTGGCTTTCGCTCATCAAAATAACAGGGCATATTATTGGTTAGTCGGTATATGGCATCTACATCAGGGTCTTCGTCCGCCAATCCCTGCCAAATTCCGATTTTACAATTATTTGATTTAATCGTTTTTTCTAATTGAAAATCTTTATTAATCAACGACAGAGGCAATCCTCTCGGCCAGATTTTCTGTCGGGTATATAGTTGATAAATATTTACATATCCTTTATTTTCTAAAATGCAATTGAATTCTCCTTCAAAGGATGGAAATCCCCAGTTTGTTTTGGGGATATTGTCATCGTCCGTATCGTAAATCCATTCTGCGCCGTTTTGGATAGACCTCAGATAACCAAGCATCTTTCTGCAATAATGATTGTAGGGTAAAACCTTAGCTAATTCAGAATTTGAGCCTTCCTGTTCTTTTATTGAAATAAAATCGACATGATTACAAAGCCATTTTTCAGGAGTTTTCTTATCGCCAACTACGATAAGCCGGTAATCTTTGAATTTGGAGAAAGCACACACAGCTTCTGTTGGTTCAAAAATAGATGTAATTACAATACTTTTGTTTATTTTTCCGTTTTCCATTTTGATAATTTAACCGGATGTAAATAAAGATAATTTGAAGGAAATTCAGCCAGTAATTTTGGTAATGAATTTTCGTATTTTTCTAATTCCTGATAATCTTCTTTTGTCCACAATGCTCTACCTCGTAAATATAGATCCTTCTCTACTGAAATTTTGTCAGATGATAAACACATTGAAGTAGGAAGGGCAACTTCAACAAACAATTTTGTAACTGCAAATACTCCATTATAATGACAGAATTCTTTAATTGACTTGGCATTTACAATAAAGATATCAGAGTAACTATTCACTAATGGGTATGACAATACATAAGATTTTTTTAGCACTTTATCAAACAATACGTATTGCATAAAAAACTTAAGTCTTTTAAAGAAATTACGAGTACACAAAAACCTTAACCAAGAAGAAGGGAGTTGATATACTTGTGAAAAACAAAGAGGTTTTATTGTTAACCCAAATTTTGAAAGTTTATCAATGGCACTATAATAATCTGGAAGCTGATTACTTGCTTCAACTCCTCTCATTTTGATATTCCACCTAAACACTTCATTAGCCCAAGCCCAATTTTTTCGATCATGTAACATACTAAGACGAGGAAGAAATGATGTTTTTTCATCAAGTTTGAAAAAATTGCAATAATTATTTTCGTTTATTATTGGATTGAGTATCATATCGTCTGCAATGAAAAAATAATGAGAATATTTTTCCTTAAAAAAGCTACGTAATCCTTGTGACACATATCCTTGAAAATAATATGAAGACTCGTAAACAGGTATGACATTTTCTTTTTCGCCATTGTAAAATGGGACTAAATGATAAATCTCACTGAATCTATCTTGGTATATTTTTTCAATAATATCAATATTCTTGTTGTACTGATGATTATAAATGATAATCAATACGACTTTCATTTTTATTTTCTCTTACTCTTATCTTGAATGAATTAGTTTCAGTTTCCATACTCTCCTATTTTTAATGGCATTAACGTTGGAAAAGTCCAAACATAATCATGATATGGGTTGATAATAGGCCTGCGCGACTCAACATAATCTATATAAGCTGATTCATTATAAATTCCTAACATTGCTTCTATTAAATTGTCTGGCCATATATCAAATTTTGGATGAAAAAAGTTTTTATTACTTGACCACTTCCATTCCTGCGGATGAGTATAGTAATAAAGATAAACATCTAATACGTTTTTTACAGATTTATCGTTTTCTTGCCATGCAAATAAATTTTCTCCCGTTAAATTGTAGATAATCCATAGGGAACCTGTCAATGGTGCCATTGTAAAGTATGTATACCAAAAAGCTTGATTTTGACCATTACTTTCTCGCATTATTTCAAGAGGCAGTATCCCTTCCGGAGATATTTGTAAAGATAATCTTGATTTTACTAAATTAATATTTTCTTGTATTTTCCCTTTATCTTTCAATATTGAAGCAGACAGTAATTCTCCAAACAAGCCCCAATCTCCCCAATTGTTTTCTCTATTTCTTATGCCATTTGCAGCATTTTGATAAACATTTTTAACCCATATTTTAAATTGATCAATATCTTTTCCGTCCCAGACCGGTTTGTTTTGCATTAATTCAGCAGCAAACAATAGTGCTGAACCAGAAAAGCACATAGCTAATGCACCATCTCCACCGGAATACTTTTTATTATTATAAGCCCATGTATTAAGAAAATAGCAGGCTTTT
>Ga0209629_10003239_pt1 | contig 11550 bp, 10 predicted proteins | sample TergutCu122P5_FD_187286 | JGI IMG/M metagenome (GOLD analysis project Ga0209629, IMG submission 187286) | Cubitermes ugandensis P5 segment gut microbial communities from Kakamega Forest, Kenya - Cu122 P5 (SPAdes) (version 2) | ecosystem: Host-associated > Arthropoda: Insects > Digestive system...
TATGGCCCATATCCACGCCACATTTGATGTTCATTTTCGGTGCATGGCCAAGCTACGCTTGCTTTGGCATATCAATATATAAAAGGCTCGAAGTTGCATGTCGGACAATACAGGAACAAGCCGTCATTATCTTCTATGACTAGCCACCCATCCATCAGGTGACCTATAATCCACTGCGCCTTCTTGCCACTGATAAATGTCAAGGTTCCACTCGTCCTACACAGCGACGAAGCAAGCGTGTAATGCGCAGCGCGTTGATCTGCCACTTTGGCTCTTGAAAAAAACTTCCGAACCTTCTTGGCATCAAGTTTGAATTCAGAGCAATCAATGGTTGTTTCTGGTGAAATCATATTATTCCTGATTCCGTTTTCTTCAATTTGAATTGTTGAAATTTTTTCAAGTCGAAGAGGACAAAGTGGAGGCTCAAATTCAGAACCCTTGGTGCATCTGTCCTTGCCGAAAGACACGTCAAACATGGCAAGAGGTACCAACAGCATCAGCCACTTGATCATCATTGGCGATATATCAATATATAAAAGGCTTGAACGTGCATGCCGGGCAATAGAGTGTCGTCCTAGTGTTATTTTCTTCCATATATAACCACCCTTCCTGCAGTTGGCCAATAAACCATTGCGCCTTTTTATCACTGGCGAATTTCAGGACTCCATACGCATAGCACTCCGACGCATCAAGCGTGTGGAGTGCGGCAAGCTCATCTACCACTTTGGCTCTTGCAAAAAACATTCGAACCTTCCTGGCATCGAGTTTGAAGTTGGAACAGTCAACGTGCCGTTCTAGCGACACGTTGCTTCTTACTCCATTTCCATCAATCTGAATCGTCGAAATTTTTTCCAGCCAAAGAGGACAAAGAGGAGGCACAAATTCAGAACCTTTGGTGCATTTGTCCTTGCCGAAAGACACACATGGCATGGCGAAAAGCATCAAGAGCGCTAGTAATCTGATAATCATTATGGGTATATTTTAATATATAAAAGGTTTGAATTTACACGTTGGACAGTACAAGAACAAGCCATCATTGTTTCCTATGACTAGCCACCCATTCATCATGTGGCCAATTTCCCAGCGAGCTTTTTTACCACTTGTGAATGTCAAAGTTCCACTTGCTTCGCACAACGATGAATCAAGTGTGTAGTGTGCAGCGTGCTGATCGGCCACTTTGGCTCTTGAGAAAAATTTCCGAATCATTTTAGTATTAAGTTTGAATTCAGAGCAGTCAATTGTCGTTTCTGGCGAAATCCAAGTCCTAATTCCATTTTTCTCAATTTGAATCGTCGAAATTTTTTCCAGCCGAAGAGGACAGAGGGGAGGCTCAAATTCAGAACCCTTGGTGCATCTGTCCTTGCCGAAAGATGTGTCAAACATGGCAAGAAGCACCAACAGCATCAGCCACTTGATCATCATTGGCAATATATCAATATATAAAAGGCTTGAATGTGCATGCAGGGCAATAGAGTGTCATACTGCTATCATTTTCTTCCATATATAGCCACCCTTCCTGTAGTTGGCCAATAAACCATTTTGCCTCCTTGCCGCTGGCGAATTTCAGGGTTCCACTTGCATAGCAGAGTGACGCATTAAGCTTATGGAGCGCGGCAATCTTATCTGCCACTTTGGCTCTTGAAAAAAACATCCGAACTTTCTTGGCGTCGAGTTTGAAACTAGCACAGTCAATCTGGTATTCTGGCGATACTTTACCCCTGACTCCATTTTCTTCAATCTCAATCGTCGAAATTTTTTCCAGCCGAAGGGGACAAAGAGGAGGCACGAATTCTGAACCCGTGGTGCACTTGTCCTTGCCGAAAGACATACATGGTATAGCAAAAAGCATCAAGAGTGCTAGCAATCTGATAATCATTTGATGGCACTCATTTCTGTGAATTTTGCGGTGCTTGAAATATGCGCGCACTAGCCCCTTCGTGACCAGTCCTCCATGAAACCTGGTCGTGCGAAAACACTTCTGAATGGGGGAGTTGCAGCGCGGACCATAATCCACCAATCAACCATTCGAGAGAGTCGTTTTGAGCATCTGTGACTTTTTCATACTTCTTGTCTTCGTTACGAACATTATTACCCAGTGGAAATGCCTGTCCAACCAATTCAATACCGATCGAATCTTCATTGGCTGGATATCGATCAGGCACAGACTTTTTCATTTCTGCTCTGTGCTCCTTTGTGGGATTATACTTCGGTTTTGGGCATTTCAGCTCGAATACACATCGACTATGGAGTTTCCCGACGTGTGCAGTTCTTTGTTTTATCGATGCGGTTTGGTAGATTGTTCCGTCCTTGTCGATCAGGAAATGCGCTCCATCTGCATGTAGTTTCTTATAACTGTCCAGCGCTGACTGCGCTGTAGCTCCACCGGTTTGATGAACGATGATACCTTTGACACTGTTCATCTTGCCGTTTTCGATTGTTTTTCGTCTCTCATTGATAACCCGCTTATTCACAACCATTCCTTCCTTGTCGATGGACAACGCTGGAGCGCCGGAAAAAGCTGGAGCACTTGAGAAATTGAGAAGAGGGTGTTCGTTGATGCCTCGCAACCAGGAGCCAAAGAGGGAAATTGGCTTTGTGTCCTTAGCGCTCTCTGTATAAGCATTCTTGGCCAACGATGGCACAGGCATCGTGGCGCAGAAATGTTCGACAAAGTGATCCACCACTGACCAACCCGTCGACGAGGATGCGCTTGGTTCCTTTAACGGTTCGCGCGCAAAAATAGAGAGGTTGTGGCCCCCAGTCTCGAAGAGGTGGTTGCCGTTTTTTTCAATAAGTTCGCGATATCTTTCCGAGCACACGTGGCCTGGTAGCACAGAGTAGTTTTTGCTGACAGTAGCCATGATGGCCTCTCCTGAGAGGTGGGTTAGTGGCAGAGGACTGTCTCGTCCGAGGTTGCCTTGAAATGAGCGTGCGACTTTGCTGCTGGGGGAATCATAGCAGCTTTGGACTGGTGTGCGACAAAGGGGATGTCTTGGGCTTTCAAATAGGGTACCGCGGGCAGTTCAAAGCCGGCCAGCATGGGTTGCAAGAGCGCGGGCGGGGTCAGGCATTCTGGGTAACCGAGCGGGGTGCCATAGTCGCGGCCCTGAAAGCCGGTTTCGGCGGTGCTGGCCATGAAGGCACTTTCATTGAGCGCGGCAAAGCTTTGCCAACGGTCTTTGCCATGCCAGGCGGTGATGGTGGCTTGGATGAATTGCCACATACCGGGCTGACGTTGCTGGTAGGAGCATGTGGCCAGGGAAAACCTTTTGGAGAGAACGTGGTTGCGCGTCCTAGCCGACGAGATGCGCACATTGACGGAGGTAGTGCCTCTGTCTCGAGCAGGATAGACCTTGGCATGGACGAATAGTTGCCCGGGATGCAACTGGTCAAACCACTGGTTGAGGGCGCGGACGAGCGTGGCGATTTGAGCGGGGGCGACCGTGGGCTGGGAGCTGTGGAGCAAGTGACCAAATTGCTGCGTGGCTTCTTGCGTGGCCTGCTTATTGAGGGTGACAAAAGCATCGTCGCCGTACTGTTCAAGCAGACGCTTGCGCTCGGCGATGGCCAGTTCCTTGGCGTGTGCGCCGTAGGTTTTGAAGGAAAAGGTTTTGATGTAGCTCCGTTCGGGCGTTTGCAAGGTGGCTCTCCAGCCTTGGGGCTGACCTTTGAGGCGAACAGGCGACACACCAGACACGCCGGATGTGTTGGTGCTACGCAGGCTGATTTGAGCTTGCCGCTTGGTGACGGGAGGGATCAAACGCAGCACGGCGTCGCGCCAGGCGATGGCCATGGTCAGGGCTATTTCACGGCCACCGAGGGTTTGATCGTAGAAATTACGCTGGATGTCCTTGCTCTGGCGCTTGATATTAACGAACCATAGGCCAATAGGTTTGCCCTCGCGGGAGATTTTCTCCGAGCGCATGATGCCATAGGGAGCACCGGCTGAATCGGTTTCCGTCTGCGGTGGCGGTATCAAATCGTTTGGCAAGGTAGTTCAGGCAAGGCCGGTAAGAGTTGCGGTGAGTGGGCAAAAAAGCCTGAGTGGATGATAACCATTAAAGCAGGCTATGGCTAGAGTTCAAGAAGATCAGGCTGTGCGTTTATTGCAATTCTCCCGTTGCCATTTCGGCATCCCTGTTCGCAGTGCGGTCCTCACTTTCATCAGAAGCACACACATCGACGTCAACAACAAACGCAGCAGCTAAACGCTCAGGGTTTCGATCACGTACCTGTTGGACTGGAACCAGCCTGCCACCAAATGCATGGCGGCGTGAATCAACTGGCGCTCAAAGTTTTCCACAGATTCTGGGGATGGATCTGTGGGCAACGATGTGTGCAAAGTGTGGCACCGCAGGCGCTCGCGCGGTGTCAATCGGGTGGTGCATTGTCTGCGTAATCAAACCACTCTTCGCGTTCCGCGCTGGCGTTGCCGCTGCCGTGTTGATCCAGCTCCAAAGCCGGCCTCGCGAGGAGCCATGTTTTGACTGTTCGCCACGGTTCAAAGCATCTCCTCGAAAGTACCGTGGATCAAAGGAACCTGTCGTAGCCGGCGCATCCTGGCTTGTGAAGCGGGTTGCGGCGTTACAAATGCTCGCGATACTTGCGGGTTGCGCCTTGCAGTCGATCCCAAACCCAGGCTCGCCGACTCACGCAGGGTTATTCAGAGGCTACCAAGCTTTTGCGTGTTTTCTTTGTTTTATGGTGTTTGCACTTGTTTGTTGACAATTGGAGATTTTTTGGGTTATCGTTAGAGGTAGTTTGTATCCCGCTCAGATGGTCTGGATTGGAGCTTTTCCATGCCCGGCGGTCATGTGGGTAGTTTGATCGTTTGGAGACGTTGATGGCTAACGATACAGAGCTTCGCCTTCTGGTCAAAATGAAGCGTGGAAGCACAAGCGAAAAGTTCACGCTTGGCGGCGCGAAATGTCGTTTCACTGCCGAGCCTCTGTTCAAGAGCATCGGTACGCGCCAAGAGCAACAAGCAGCCGCACCTGCGGCAAGCTGGCACTTGCTGCGACTGACGGCTGACTCTGGCATGGCTGCGGCAGCCGGGATCGCCAATCCTTGGGACGTGTGTCATCAGTTGTTGAGTGACAACATCGCCGCTGGCGAAGACACCATCGAATTTGCTGAACCTGATTTGCAACAGCAGGAAGTGGTCAGTCGCCCAGGTGCCTTGGCTGCCCTGCTTGCGCAGATGCCAGCCGCGCCCAAACCGCAAAATTCGAGATACCCGACCCTACCGGACAATTTTTGGTACCGCGACGCAGAGCACGCGCAGTGGGATGCAGCGTTGGCTGCCTGCCCCGATCCTGGGGATGCCGGCCGCACCCGCATTGCGCATCTCGATACCGGATACGACCCCACCCACCAGACGCGCCCCCAATACCTCAATACCCGGCTGCAAAAAAATTTCGTCGATGAAGATCGTCCAGACGACGCCAGCGACGATTCGAGCGGCTTGCTCACCAATCTCGGCCACGGCACAGGCACGCTGAGCATCTTGGCTGGTGCAGCCGTGAACGGCATCCATGACGGCAAGCCGTTGGGCTGTGCACCTCATGCGGAGGTGGTTCCTATCCGCGTTGCCAACAGTGTCCTCCTGTTCTATAACAGCGCGATTGCACGGGCGCTCGACTACGTCCACCAACTATGCAACAACCCCGCAAGTTTTGTCCATGTCGTCACCATGAGCATGGGCGGCCTGCCATCGCAGGCCTGGGCGGACGCGATAAACGCGCTCTACGACACAGGTGTGTTTGTGGTCACTGCGGCGGGGAACAACTACGCCAATTTGCCGACCCATCAAATTGTCTATCCGGCACGGTTTGCCCGGGTGGTTGCCGCCCATGGCGTCATGGCCGACCAAACGCCTTATGCGGATCTTGCCTCGACGCTGCTGGCTGGCAATTACGGTCCAGCCAGCAAGATGAGCACGACCATCGCGGCTTTCACGCCCAATCTGCCCTGGGCGCGTTTTGGCGCGGAGAATATCGTCGACTTCGACGGTAATGGAACGTCCTCGGCAACGCCGCAGATCGCCGCGGCAGCCGCGCTGTGGATTCAAAAAAACCGTTCGGCCTACGACAAATATCAGGGCTGGATGAAAGTCGAGGCGGTGCGGGCCGCCCTTTTCGGCAGCGCACGCGCGAACGCTCAATATGCCAATTACTTTGGCAACGGCAAGCTTGCCGTACTCGATGCACTGGGCAAACTTCCGGCCAAGGCGGAGGATCTGCAAAAACGCAAACTGCCACCGGATGTTGCGAGCTTTCCCCTGCTCACGCTTTTGTTCGGCCTGGGTGTTGCCAAGGTGCCGGCGCGGCGCAAGCCGATGCTGGAACTTGAAATAGCCCAATTGCTGATGTCGTCGCGATTTGAGACCCCACTTCCCGACACAGCCGTTGAAGAAAAAGTGGATCCGCGTGTCGTCGCGCGACTGGCGGAAGAGCTCCTGGCCAAGCCCGGACTGTCAAAAGAACTGCGCAAGACGCTTGGCAGCGGAAACACGACGCAGCCTTGGGTACGCAACAAGACCTCGCGCGACAGCATGGACAAGCTGCATCTGGAGATGGCCACCAGCCCATTGCCGCCGACGCCGACCCGACGCAATCTGCGCGTGTACGCCTACGATCCATCGCTAGCTTCCGATCTGACCGATTACGGTATCAACGAAGCGATCGTCTCTGTCGATTGGGAGGCAAATCTGAAGCCGGGACCCGTCGGCGAATATGTCGAGGTCGTGGATATCGATCCGGCCAGCGGAAGCTGCTATGCGCCGGTCGATCTCAACCATCCGCATCTGCTCGGGTGTGACGGACTTGCTCCGTCTGAGGCCAACCCGCAGTTTCATCAGCAGATGTGCTACGCGGTCGCCATGCGCACCATTGCGCATTTCGAGTTGGCGCTGGGCCGCAAGGCGCAATGGTCGCCCCGCTATGTCAGGGATGCCAACGGCAACATCACTTCGGAGGAATACGTGTCGCGGCTGCGCATCTATCCGCACGCCTTGCGCACCGCCAATTCCTTTTACAGCCCCGAACACAAGGCGCTGCTGCTTGGCTATTTCCGCGCCACCATGACCCAGGCCGGCACGACGCTGCCCGGCAGCCGGGTGTTCTGTGCGGTATCGCACGACATCATTGCGCACGAAACTACCCATGCGCTGCTTGATGGCCTGCATGGCCGCTATCAGGAGGCGACTAACCCTGATGTACTGGCCTTTCACGAGGCCTTTGCCGACATCGTGGCACTTTTTCAGCATTTCAGCATCCCCGAGGCGCTCACTGCAAAAATCAGGCAGACCCGGGGCGATCTTGGCAAGGACAGTCTGCTCGCGCAGCTTGCCATACAGTTCGGCCAAGCCACTTCGGGCACCTACGGCGCGTTGCGTAATGCACTCGACAAAAAACCGGAACGTACCGACTACGAACGCAGCGACGAGCCCCATGCACGCGGCTCGGTGCTCGTCGCAGCGGTGTTCGCGGCCTTCCTGAGCATCTATCGCAACCGCGCTGCCGACCTGGTCAGGCTGGCAACTGGCGGTACCGGCGTGCTGCCGGAAGGCGATATCCCTGATGACCTCGCCAAGCGGCTGACCATCGAAGCCAGCAAGTCAGCGCGGCACGTGCTCGATATTTGCATTCGCGCGCTTGATTACTGCCCGCCGGTCGACATCACCTTCGGCGAATATCTGCGCGCACTCATCACTGCGGATTACGATGCGGTCCGCGACGATGTACATGGCTACCGGGTCGCATTTATCTCCGCCTTCCGGGAGCGGGGCATTTTCCCGGTCGGGGTCCAACATCTCGCGGTCGATAGCCTGTTGTGGGAGCCACCGATTCTTCCCGAGGGCAACATGAAAGAGATCATGGAAGAGCTCGACCTCGGATGGAATCTCTATGCCGATCGCACCTGCGCCTACCAAGCATCGAGACATAACGGCTACACCTTCCACAAGTGGCTGATGGACAAGAAACATCTCGATTTCGTCACCGCGCTCGGCTTTTGTCCGGCCAGTTCTGAAGTCCAGATTGCGGGCATCAAGGGAGAGCTTCGACCGATCGAAGTCCACTCGGTGCGTCCAGCGCGCCGGGTTGGGCCTGATGGCCGCACACAGTCTGATGTGGTGGTGGAAATCACGCAGTCTTTCCGCCCCGCAAGCGATCCTGCGCTTCGCTTTCGCGGCGGCTGCACACTGCTGATCGATTTGCAAACCTTCAAACCACGCTATCTCATCCGCAAGCGCCTTGAAGGTTCGAGCGGGCTTGCCAAACAAAACGCTTACCGTAACTCTGTGGCCGCAATGCCGACGCTCAAATCCAACTTCTATCGTGGATCGCCTGGCGATCGCGAGCCGTTCGCACTGCTGCACGGAAAGCATTGAGAGGCGCACCATGAAGAAAAAAGCACCCGCTGCCGGCGACTATCGCGCCAAGGTTCGCATGTATCGCCAAGGCCTTGGCGATTGTTTCCTGGTATCACTGAAACGCTCCGGCGACGCGCCCGATTACACGATCCTGATTGATTGCGGAGTCATTCTGGGAACGCCTGACGCCTCCGCCCTTATGACCAGAGTGGCCAACGATATCGTTGCCACGACAAATGGCAAGATTGACCTGTTGCTGGCTACTCACGAGCATTGGGATCATCTCTCGGGCTTTCTCCAGGCATCCGCTTCGTTTGAGCGCCTGAAGGTGGGTCAAGTATGGCTGGCCTGGACCGAGAACCCGGATGACCCACTGGCAGCGCAACTGCGCGGTGAGCGCAAGAATGCAATCGCCGCGTTACAAATCGCCGCCAACACCTTGCGAATGTCCGGCAGCGACGCGGCGGCCCGTGATGCCAATGCCATTTCTGGCATGCTAGATTTCTTCGGCGCAACTGGCAGCGGTACCACGAGCGACGCGCTTGACAAGGTCAAGCGCATGGCAAGTGTGCGCTATTGCCGGCCAGAAGATCAGCCGGTTGAGCTTGGTGACTCATCTGTCCGCATCTACGTATTGGGACCGCCACCGGACGCCAAGCTGATCCGCAAGCTGCTGCCGGGCAAGAATTCTCCCGAGTCTTACGGTTTGGCGCTGGACGGCAGCGGTGTCCTGCCTTTGGATGTCAAGGAATCGCTGGGTAGCGAAAACAGTGATCCGCCTTTCGGGCCGACCTACGCCATTCCGATGGCAATCGCTCGCAGCATGGATTTTTTCCGCGATTACTACTGGGGTTCTGGCGAAAATGCGCCGCCGTGGCGATCCATCGATACGGAGTGGCTCGGTAGCGCTTCCGATCTGGCGCTGGCGCTGGATGGCGCAACGAACAACACAAGCCTTGTCATTGCCATTGAACTCGGCGGCGCCGATGTTCTGCTGTTTGCAGCGGACGCCCAAACCGGCAATTGGGAGTCTTGGCAAGATCTGTCTTGGCAAGTCGACGGCAAGGAGATTACCGGCCCCGATCTCTTGGCGCGCACCATCTTCTACAAGGTGGGACACCACGGCAGCCACAACGCCACGCTGAAGGAGCACGGCCTTGAATCCATGGCAAACCTGCGTATTGCGGCCCTTCCCGTCGATCACGCGATGGCCGTCAAAAAACGCTGGAACAACATGCCCTTGCCGCAACTCGTCGCTGCATTGAGCACCAAGACCAACGGCAGGGTATTGCGCACCGACGAGCACCTCGCCGCTCCCATCGCGGGCGTGGTGGAGACCGATTTGTATTTCGACATCGTGCTGTGATCGAAGGTGGCGCTTCTGAACAAAGCGCCACAACCAGAGCGTTCGTTTTCCACCGCGCCTGTGTCTACTGCGCAGCCGCGTGGGGCGTTAAGATGGCAGGAGCATCATTCTTGATGCTTGGGCTTTCAGGAGCTTGAACCATGAACCGTTCCGTTTTGATCAAGTGGGCCGCAGGGGCCGCGGTGGTTTTGGGTGCGGTGGCGCCGGCTTCGGCGGCTCGTTGGGGCGTCGGAGTTTCGCTACCCGGCGTGGCAATCGGCGTGGGTGCTCCGGTGGCGTATTCCGCTCCGGTGGCGTACCCGGCTCCGGTGGTGGCTTACCCGTATGCCTACCCCTATGCGTATCCTTACGCGTATGCCTATCCGTACGCTTATCCGTATGCCTATGGGGCCGTGTATTACGGGGGATCGGGCTATTACGGGCGTGGCTATTACGCGCCACGCGGGTACTACCGCTCGGCAGGGCGGTACTACGGCGGGCATCGCCGGTAACTTAACGCGCCAGCAGGCGGCGCGCTACTGCGTCGTGCACGGTGCGGGTAACTTCGGTGCGGATGCGGCCTGAGAGGCCGAGCATTTGTTCGTGCACCACGCGCGCGACGGTTTCACCAATGAGTTTGCCCAGTTCGGGGCCGAGTTCGGTCAGCAGGGCGCGGGCGATGCGGTCTTCGGGGTTGTCCTGCGGTGCGGCTTGGGGCGACGCGGGCACGGCGGGGGGCGTGCCAAAGCTTTCGGTCAGGGTGGGTACCAGTTTTGGCTGCGGTTGCGCCGAAATTTGTTCTTCGTCGAGCAAGATCATTTAACTTCCTTGAGCGGCAAGGTCATACCGCGTAATGGCATGGCCGTGCGCGGCGTAGTGCCGCCAGCGGGCGCGGGCGTGCTGGCGGTCGGCATCGGGCGTGCCAACCAGTTCGATCACCCGCTCGAACGGCTCGAATTCGGCGGGCACGTCAGCACCCAGATTGAGCAGCACTTGCGTGTGTTCGGGCGCGGCCTGAACGCTTTCGGCCAGCACGATGGGCGTGCGCGCGCGCACCTGCGCGGGCGCGTCGGCCATGCAGTGCGGAACGAAGTCGAGTTGGGAAAACGTCCACAACGCCTGATCGAGCCGGGCCAGTTCCGCCTGCGGGCCCACCACCGTGACGCGCGCGCCCGTGCCGTGGGCCTTGCGCAGCAGGCGGCAGGCGTAGGCCAGCGGATCGCCGACGTTGAAGTGGAACGCGACTTCGGTCATGACTTGCGTTTTTGCTTGTTGCTCAGGGGCACGTCAGCCTGATTCAGCAGGTATTCGAGCAGCAGCCCCACCGGGCGGCCCGTGGCGCCCTTGGCGGTGCCGCCCAGCCAGGCGGTGCCGGCGATGTCCAGGTGCGCCCAGGGCGTAGCGCCGACAAATTTTTGCAGGAACTTGGCGGCGGTCACGCTGCCGGCGGGGCGGCCGGCGACGTTGGCCATGTCGGCAAAGTTGCTTTTCAAACCCTGCGCGTAATCATCGTCCAGCGGCATGCGCCAGCACAGGTCGCCGGCGGCATCGCCCGCCTGTTCCAGCGCGCGGGCGAGTGCGTCGTCGGTGCTGAACAGGCCGCTGCGCACGCCGCCCAGCGCGATCATGCACGCGCCGGTGAGGGTGGCAATGTCGACCAGCGCGCGCGGCTTGAAGCGTTGCGCGTAAGTCAGCGCATCGCACAGCACCAGGCGGCCTTCGGCATCGGTGTTGAGGATTTCGATGGTCTGGCCGCTCATGCTGGTCACCACGTCGCCGGGTTTGACGGCGCGGCCATCCGGCAGGTTCTCGCAGGCGGCGATGAGGCCCA
>Ga0209629_10003242_pt1 | contig 11549 bp, 8 predicted proteins | sample TergutCu122P5_FD_187286 | JGI IMG/M metagenome (GOLD analysis project Ga0209629, IMG submission 187286) | Cubitermes ugandensis P5 segment gut microbial communities from Kakamega Forest, Kenya - Cu122 P5 (SPAdes) (version 2) | ecosystem: Host-associated > Arthropoda: Insects > Digestive system >...
CTCTACCTATTGATATGCTCCTTTCTGTCGTGTCTGTCTTGGTTGTTGCGCAGTCGAGTTCGGAAGTTCCGGAGGGACTTATGAATAACCCTGTATAGCTGCATTTGTAAAAGTGCTTTACATGAGTTTATTCTGCGGAATTCCTTTGTTGAGCGGATAGTTATCTTCTCGTCATGCATTGATTTCACACAATTCCTACCTTTGTGTTGCGGTTTCTGCTTATAGTTTTCATGATAATGGGAACAGAATCCTCGTAACCTTATCACAATTGACGAATATCAATTATAATGTGTTACACTGACCTTGAAATTTGTCACAGTATAAGTCATTGTGAAAAATCTAAGCTGAATAGTTTTATGGACTCAGACGCGTGCCAAAAGCAGGTATGCGGAACACATAATAGTCTGATCTGGGTGGGAAATTTGTATAAATTTGATTAAACATCGTTTAAAGGGTTTTCGACATTCCACGAATTTCATGATGGTATCAGAAGACTTCCGTTACTTTTTCTGGATTTCTTCATTGTCTCCCTCCTCCCCCACCCCACCCCCACCCCCCACGAAAAGGGATTTTTCTGTTTGGAAAAACTGGAAGGTTAAGAAGGCTTGGAAAACCTAAGCACAAATGTGTTAACAATATTGATGTTAATCTTACAGTCATTGAGCGTGAAGTGTGATTTGGATTCATCTGGCTCTGATTATAGACCAGAGGCCTTCTCCTATTCAAGGCTGTGCGAATAACTGAACCACGTTCCACAAAAGAGAGGAATTTATTGACTAGGTGTGCGACAGCCAATTTCTCAAGATAGTCTGTGATCCATATAGTTAGTTAAATGGACAGGATGACGTAAATGGATTGTGTGTACTATGTATGTGATTTTATTTTCATAAAAAACGAGGTTCTTCTAGTGAGGACTGTGTGCATTACAGTTGCCTGGAACGTGACGTGATGTATTATGGTATATATTTTCCGACGTTTTAGAGAAATTAACTTTTATCCTGAATATGGTGGCAGCAAGTTACTCCGAAAGTCGGTGAATTTAAACAGAATCGTATGTCACAATACCGTATTTCTAGGAGAATTGTGTGGTTTAAATTAAGGTGTTTCATTGAAATGTTAATCCTAAATTTTCCAGTAAGGTTGACGAGTGAACCAGGCCTACTAAGTCCATAGAAAAGTCGTCAGAAGCCAACCATTTTGCTTTTATTTCTAAAACGTATGAAGAAATAACACATTAAATGGTTTAATTGCTATAGATTTATATGATAATGACTGATTAAACATTCTCCATGTAGCTGTAGTTGAATTAACGGCCGTACCATCCGCCGTGTCGTCCATATCCACCCCATCCACCATGTCTATGGTGGCCGTAACCACCGTATCCACCGTATCCACCGTATCCACCGTATCCACCATATCCACCCCTTCCTCCATATCCGCCTCCCCATCCTCCACCATAACCCCACTGGGCATTAACATGTATCGCCAACAACAAGCAGCAAACCAATATCTGAAACAAAAGGCATATCACGATGAAAACATACTCCAAGAAGAACGTAGTATATCCTCTTCGTGTCCAAAGATTATAACAAATAAAATATTACTCCTAAGAACTGCTGCTTCAAGTACAGAGACTGTCTACTCTGAATTCGAAAACAAGAAGATTGTATAAGAATGAATCAAAAAAAAAAGATTCCGGATTTAAGGTCATGACGCCATGTTATTTGATAGGTCTTAAAACGCGTCGGAGAATTCTGGCCGCTCCATCTTCAGACAGTGAGTTTCGTAAACTGCTATTATTTTAGAGCAATAGATTATGTATTTCAGCAAACCAGGAATAAATAAAAATATTTACAAATAAATAGGTAAATTATGTGTAAGTTCGTAGGCCTTAATGTGAATAAAATTGAAAAGGGTAATAAATGAGGCTCATGTTGTGAGTCTAATAACTCGAATCTCGGGAAGGACTGAGACTTTTTCTTGTCTTCCTTAGTTCCGTCTCGCAGTGTTGTGACATTCCCATCAAATAGCAAGCTAGTGTTTTGTGTGATATTTTTCCTAATTGGTTGAGTGTCTTTGACTGCTGGCACGAAGGCGTTTCCACAAGTTCTCGGACACATTAGACAATGAAATACAAACTTATATTTGTTACCGACCGTTGTGTTCCCCTTCAAACTAGCCTTATTCTGAGCTCATGAAACGGATTCAGCATTTATGTCACTTCTGGCAGCACCCCTGGAAATGTCTTTTTGAAAACTCTTGTAGGATTGTCAGGGAAGTATTGTTCCTGAGATTGAGGAACATCTTGGAATCGCCGTTCTCGTAGCTACATTGTCATTATCGAAGACACAACAAATCACCAGTGGCCAAAGCAACTGAGTAAGGAATGTTGGAAGCTACACCCATGCCGCAGCATCCAAAAATGAGGTGCTTCTGCTCGTCTTTGAAAACACACACACAACTTCGCGGAGATCATTGCATATTCAAGAACACTCTGGCTTATTCCATACGAGATGCCTAACCTGCGAGCAGTTTTAGAAACTGTACTTCGTCCGTCTTTGTTGATGACGCCCCACCCAAACATGCAAGTATAGAAAACCACACAAAATTCTGTGTTCTGCCCATGGCATTGTCACCGAAAGCTATTTTTAGAATCCCATATTTTTGTGAAGCATTTTTCTCACAGTCTGAAGCATACGTAAGGCAAATTCTTTGTTGGTTCGCATGAGCTACTGTGAAATTTATGTCACACCTATCACACATAAAAATGAAAGCACTTTAAGAAACCAAGCAGAGAGTTATATCTGCAGACTCACTAACTGAGTCAGTACATAGCGTTAGTGGGGTGCCTAGTAGCAGAAGGCTGGAACATTTGCCGTTTTCAGCCCTAGCAGTCAGTGTGGGAAATTTTGCATACTCCTTTGAATATGGAGTTGCACACCACATAAACTCTTGGTTATTATAGCGACACGAGACAACCAAACAGACAAAAACGTGCTACATATGTCGTCCAGCGATAATGAACCTCGAGTTCGAGCTTTTAAACCATTTTCCTCAATTCTCGGCCCGGTCACAGGGTATTATATCCTAGGCTTTTGTGATTTTTATTCACACTTCGCACACAAATGCCGGGACAGCATTTCAAATTAAGCCATTACTTCTTGATTTAATTTTACAGTTGATTATTCACTAACCATCCTAATATTTTATGTAATATTATCCAAGTTAATAACACATTCATGAAATAAAAAAATACAAACCAGAATTAGCGATCTCGTCCTGAACATCTTCACACTTCCAAGTTGCCTTATTGACTTACTAAAGAAATCTGAAAACTTAAAATTCATTGCGGCAATTATATAGGCTGCTGTTTGTTGTGTTGTCCTTCATACTGACTCAGCAAGTAAACAGTAGCTCATACACAAAACCATCGTAAAATAAAAGAACTTGATTTTAGACATTCAAATAAATTCAAGGTGCCTTTTCGAGAATGTGTATCGCGTAACCATATACACTTTATTCTCTTAAAAAAAAGAGATTGCTACTGAGTAAATCTGTTTACAAAAGAAAGAATAAGTTCCAAGAAATAATGACACCCTCTTTACGTAGGCCACTTCCTCTACACTGACGTACTTGTCTCTTGAGGTATATTTCGTAATAAGTACACACGACTGCATCGTGAAGGCTGTAGTTACTACGTCATATTATTTCTGAACTTAAATTCTGAATGCAGCTGTTTTCTCTGCTCAACAACTGGATATAATATTAAGATCAGTATTTTGCAACCCATTCTCGTCCCCTTATCGGCCTGTTCTAAGCTTTCGTTTCTTAGATTGTAACACCTCAGCATGCGTATTTCCTGATTATTGATCTCTACGAAGTTTTTTTTTACAAGACTAGCTTTTGTAACCCTTTAATACTATCTGTAATATTTCAACACTTCTTCATTATTCAGAATGAGTATACCTATATTTATTATTTATTATTTTATATTATGCCAGGATGAACAAGTGAACAACAAGTTACACAACATTAACTGTAAGTTTACTATTTTGTAATTGTGACGTGGTGAGGTGAAACCTGAATTTTGATATATTCGTTTCGGTACCTTCAGGCATCAAGTAATTAATCTAGACATCAAATTTTCAATCTATTGTTCATAGTAAAACACCTTTGTCAGTTATAAATTATTATCCCACATTACTTTAATAAAGAAAGAGCGTGGTTTTACGTGTACAATACGGATATGCTAACAGCTTGTGTGTCTTTATGTGTCTATGGAATCCAGTTTAACTCTTAAACCAATTGGTCAGTTTCTAAGAAACTTATAAAACTGTTGTGCCATTCAGTTCACCCTCATCGCTTAGTGCAATCGGTAGTAAAATATGGCGGGCGTAACAGCGAACGGGATGGGAGAAAACCAGCGTCACTTAATGTGTGTCCCAAATTACTCTAAAAAGAGTTTCAAAAAAATCTGATGAATTATTTGTAGAATGTAAGAGGACAAGAGGAGATGGCAAGGACTCTTTCAGCTGTCGGCTTCATGAAATTAACGAATTGGTCACTGAAAAGAGATATGTAAAATTTTGTGTGAAGTTAATCATGATCACGATTACAAACTTTGTACAAATTATCTATTTGTAATTTAACAATAAAATCTTAGCTATGATGAGAAATTCGAGATAATGTCCAAACACTTTACCGCAGACAGATATGTATGTCAGTAAATTTTTTGTAAAAAATATGACGATAATAACGGTATAATTATTAAAACAATTATAATGATAATAATAAAGCTCCCCTAATCGAAATTAACAAAAAAAACTGAATTGGACTGGAATTTGGTCCTATGACCGATTCAGATGGTTTCTAGTACAGTAGCCAATGAGCTAATTGGTGTGTGAAACCTTAAATTTTCTGTAATTCATGGCCGAGAACACTATTGTCTTCTGGGACGTAACGCAGCGGGTTGTTTTGGGTACGTGCCGACGTTTCAGAGGAACTTGCTGCTTCAGTCTTTGGACCGTGCACACTTAGGCTGTGAGACAACTTATTCCTCCGAAACATCAGCACTGAATTAGCTGACTATAGAGCAGATGTGGCCCAGCAAATGGTCGCCTCCATTTGTTGTTGATCTCGGCCGCTTTTTGACCTCTATCAAAAAGCATTTGCCGAGTCAGTGCGATCCATAGTTTTTCGTCTGTAAGCATTTTTTGGATCAACGTAGCTCTGTGAAGAAGCCTTCTCCCAGATGAAGATAATTAAATCAAGATAACATGCCGTCTGACATTAACTTTTAAAATGCTGCCGTCATTTATGCCTCAGTCATTATGAACCCTCATTCAGTGAGTAAATTGTTTTAGTTTGAAAAGATGAATTTTGAATAAATGAAACAATTGCAATTTTAAATATTTCTAGCTATTATGCTAGTTTATATTTATTTTGTTATTTGACATAATTTTTGTACATGATGTACTATGGTAGACAGCGAAAGATTTATTGTCTTTAGAGTAAATCACTGAGTCCTAAATTCTTGCCACCTGTGCTATAGAGTGCCACGTAGGCCTACCACACAACAATTGGATTTTAAGATTAATGAGTAGACGTACAGGATCCAACAAATATTAAAATTACGACCCCTTGTTTTTGAGGTCACTGAACCTAAACGCTGAGACAGCTGGTAAGTAAAGAACGGAGTGCCTGTTGGAAATTCCCGTCATCACGTAATATGGGAGGGACCATAGTAAAGGACAGACGTACATACAAGAATACTATTATCACTTTCACCTTCTGGGGATTTACCCAACCAGCATGCGTGTCTAAGAACGCAGATACTAAACTGTAAATTAGTTGCTTGGAACAAACATCTCCTTGAGAATTTAATGGTCGCTCATCTAAGCATGAATTCCCACCTCATAATAGTAGCCGAATGTTCGTTAATTTGGTCTCAAAATTCCATTACTCACTCGTACCCTGACCCATCTGTATCCATTCCACGCACCAAAATTTTTCATTTTAATAATTTTAATAATTTTTTCCCAGATGTGCTAAGACTTTAAAATAGTTGCTGCACTTGAGGTTTCCACATTATATTTTGTTGAATCTCTCGTCTCTTGCGTGCTACATAACCATCCTTCCAGTCCTCTTTCCTATCAGAGAAGTATAGGGCAGGAAGTTTGTCCTGGAGACACGAATTCTGATAAATGTAATTCACTTCCTCCAGACAAATCCGAAGAGTTTACCTTAACTTTGGCCACGAAATTCTTTCACGTTTTTTAAAATTCGGTGTTCTTTTGACACTATAGAACTTCAGCTACTGACAAAATTATAAATCATAAATAAGTAAACTCTTCTGATTCTTTATTATCTGATCATTGTGTTATTATTTTGCGAAGGTCCAAAAATAGGAAGTTTTTCCTTCGCAGTTGTTTTCAGACATAAGTGTAGTAAAAGCTAATTTGATTTGTTAGTAGGAATCGTCAATGCAGCGCTAGTGATAGGAAGAATGAAGCACCTGACTTAATTCGTGATATGTATATGCGAGATGGACAGCACGGGTCTTCTACATGACACGCTTGAAATACACACAGATTCATTGCCGAATGTGTTTCAGTCACCAGATCACAGACAGCCTCAAAGTGCTATCTTCCTGTATGATTTTATTTTGTGCAAATTTAGTATACGAAATTTGGCTACACGTGCATTTCGCATGGAATAAGTTCACTCTAATTTCGTTGGTTGGATAATGTCAAGAGAAGAGCACACTTGGTTCACCCAAGCATAAATCGGAGAAAAACTTCAAAGCGGAGTTTAGATAAATAGAGTGTACCTGAGTGGTAGACAGGATTAATTTGGTGCAATATAGGAAGCAGTGTTGAGCTTTTGTGCCTGTGGAAATAATGTAAAGAATGTCAGTTTCGCAGAAATAAATAAGTTTTAATTTCCATAATTATCACATTCGTTCTGTAGTTAACAAAAGAAAGGACGAATTCTGACCTTGCAATAAACCTGCCATTTATCAGCTGGCGAGGATTGTCTACTATCACTTGTTTTGGACTGGTGTATTCTGACGTCAGTCTGGTTGCTGCTTGTGAAAATGGGTAATTTACTGGTGCGAGCGCAAGCAAGCACACACCTACAGTTCCTTTGTAAAGTCGTCAAATCAAACAACGATTTTAAATTTTACGCACATGCATCTCCAGATAGCGCGCAGAATAAACAAAGTAGGGTTTAGCATTATTATTGTTGTTTTTTATGCTGTCATCAATGTCATCATCATCATCATCATCATCATAATCATCGTAACCACCATTCGGAGCCGGAGCATTACCGTCGGTATAGTAACTAATGTGCTGGACAGCAGAGGACTCTTATTTCAGTTCCGGGGGCGGAAATATACCTTTCTATTTTCCTAAGTTTCAGACCGGCACTAGGGTTCACCCAGTCTCCGATTCAATGAATACTAGCTTCTCTTTTCAAGGGGGTAAAGCGGACAAAGCATAAAGCTTACCACTTATCTCCATCTAATGCTGCGGTGAAGAATGATTGGAGCTATTACTCCGTTCTCCTTATATTTTCACGGCGCGCACAAGGACAATTTCACTTTTTATTAATACCACCATCATTGTCATCGTAATTGTCAACATCACAACAAAATCTTTCGCTCATCCATTATTTCATAACTTTCACTAAACTTTTCTTCATATCAAGAAAATTTTCCGATCATAATGCTGCTCATTCCTCGAGAACAGCCCATAGCTAGTAGTACTGCTACTACTACTACTACTACCACCACCACTAGTTCTAGTTCTAATACTACTTTTACTTACAACAATAACTGTAATTGTACTGTACCTGCTGATTTATGTGGACCTGAACCTTGGCGTCTCAACAGAAAGAATAACAGAGTGTCTACAATCAGAATCCTGAGGAGGTCTTTGGTACCGAACAGTGAGAAAAGAAGCGGATTGAGAGAATTACACAAATGGGAACTTCAGTGACTACTGTTTATACAAATTTCAGGGCAATAAATTTGGAATAAATAAATTTCAGATGGCTGGAGCAAGAAGCACACAAATAATAGATAATTCCTGACGAAATTAAAGCACTTAGATGAAAGGACATCAATAAAATGGGTGCTACAGAAATGGGGAAAAAGTTTGTTGATTTGATTAATGTTTTCGAGTAGGGCCCAGCATCGACTTCATGTGAGCACGATAATGGACTTTGGGGACTTTTCCCGGAAGTAAAACGGCTGTGGTATGAAGCTGACCATTCATCTCCCTCTAAGGCCGAGAGTAAGAATACATGGAGCATTACCTACACTGCTCCATACGTTTTCAGACAGTGGTGCTTAATTTAGCACAGAAAGAACGTGTGGACGTAATTATTCACAGGGAAGCCACAATTAACAGTATAAGCGAGATTATCCCTATTGGCACCGTAATATCCCAGAAATATGCTGATCTCATCTACTTCGCGGCAGTAGCTGTAAATCACGGATAGAAACTTGTAAATGCATAGTATGGACAAAATGCAGTATTTTAATGTTACAGCATGTAGTAAGTGCAAAAATCACTGTGCCTCAAATTTAACATTTTTGAGTTACCACATCTGTTCAGCACCGTGTAAAATCTTTGGGCGAATAACATCCAAATGTAGTAACGTGGGAAGTGTTTTCTAAGAGCACATGTCTATACATTAGAAAACTCAGCACAATGCTTTTGAATTTGCTCCGAATTTTACACTAGGCATGCGGAAAGCTTTATTTTTCTATCTCGTTTTGTTGGATAATTTCTAAGAATACCTCTGGGCCATGGAATGTATAAATATTGTGCCACCAATATTTGAGTTTATTCCACATCACAACAAGCGCATTATGTAATGTTACCTTTATTAAGTACATGTAGTCTAACTGGCGGCAATTTTTTTTTATTTTGTTAAATATATATTTACAAATGTTTAATAACAATTTTTTAAAATAATAATACACCATTTTAATAAATATTACGTTCAAAACACAATTGCTCAAATTGGAAATAATTAATTTATGTCGACATAGTGTTTTATAAATCCCACAAACTCATGAAATCTACATCACCATAAAAGCACCTCTCTCCTAAAGCGTCCCAGGTGATGGGAACAGTAATGGTGTAGACGTCTTGATTTGTCTGGGACCCATAGTAACTGGTTTGTCTCGAAACATTTTACGTGGAAAAGTAGGAAGCAATATTGTCTCAAGACTGGTCTTAGTTCCTATTTAATGCAGATTTATTAATTCATTACGTAGTCTGTCTTTCGGCAAGTCATTAGTCTCTTCCATAGAGGTGGATCTAGTACTTCTTCTTTCAATTTACAGTATTGTGTCCTTTTCTTAAGATAATACAGTAGCTGCTTACGTATTCTTCATCATCTTCCCGTTATTTCTTTATTTCCCTCTACCTGTCCTTCAATAATGTCACTGCAGAAATAACCAATTCATTTCATTGCCAATTTAAACTATAAAAAGGCGCGACTTGCACGTGGAAGCAGCTGCACCTCTCTCCGATATCATAACTCTTAATTCGGTACCAGTTTGCAAGCTGATGAGCAGAAATGAATGCCAAACTTTTCTTAAGTGCTGTATATTCATTATGAAGTTTACACTAAAGATGCAGTTTATTTATTAATATACCATAATCTCTAAACAAACATCTATCCTACATTTTCTGACGTCTGACGACATGTTTCGGTCCTATGGCCGTCATCATGATTTAGGAAATAAGGATTACATAGAAAGTGCGTAACGTCTAAAACTATATGAAGAGTGTAAAAAGCAACCATATTTGATAAATTTACCAAATTTGTATTAAACTTGAACTTTTTTTACATAAAGTACCGTAAATATATAAATGACTTTAAATACTTTGTAGGTGTTTGCGTTGTAATTATAATTACCGTTCACAATATTTATTCCAAAAACTGAACAGTATTCCTTCATCCAGCATAAAGAAAGAGCCACTGTCGACTCAGGTTTAAACATGAAGTTGTTGGAATTGTGAATTAGTTTATTGCACGGAACATGAGTAATTTTAGATATGTAATTACTGCAGGACCAATACTCGGTATCCTCGGTGGATGTAATCAAAATACCATTTCCCTGATGACGGTCTAAGCATTACAACATACAGCAAAAATAGACGAAAATAAAATACGGGTTGATTTATGTGTATTAACATTATGTGTTTTTAAATATAAATGTGAAGATTATTTAAGTCTTATGTATCGGATGACAAAGTTGCTTAATCTTTCAGGTGCCAGTCACTATTCCTGACAATTGCGTGTCCTTGTGATTCCCCACGTTTTCCAGTCTCGCTGGGCGATCTGGGTGCATTGCCAGTGCCTTGTCCATCTTCTGACACATGCGATCCCCGGTAAGCTAGTGCTCTAATAGCTCCTATTCCTTGTTCGGGATTAATTCTGCTGTACCCAACACAGGCGACCATACATATTGTGGCCACTAGCACGGTGAGAATTATCTGAAAAAGATGCCACTGTTTATGAGACCGCGGTCTGGATGAAGTGAAGGCAATTTTGCTCTGATATAATCCTTTGATACAGCATATGCATCTAACAGATACTTAAGAATTTTGTGATATAATGCTTAAGTTAAGAAAAGAGCAGTAAATTGTGTATAATTTAAATTATGAATAAAAAAATTGCATAACGTTACAAGACACCTTGTATTTGTATTACCTGAAAGACCAAGTATCTTATCGGGAATTAATTATTCCCATTGCACTACAAAAGAACGTAAATGTAGTTATTATTAGAATGCCTTTGTCAAAGGCAGGCACATAACTTTCATCACATTTCCTTAAGCTATAAAACAAAGTTACATATCTGCCGGTTGCATTATTTTATGCAGATCAAAGCGTCTTCCACTCTGAAGAGTGTCATTGTGCCACCCAAAGTAAAGTGATACAGTACTTTTATCACATATGCACAAACAAAACTAAATTGACATAAATCGTGGTCACTTCGTGATATTGCAAAAACCAAAAGAAGTTATGGTTTATTTAATGTAAGGTTGGTCTGATACAACGCTGCATTAAAGCTAATAAATAGTTTGAATTTACACAGAAGTAATAATCAAAATAAAGTTTTGTCTTTAATCACCTTGTGAACTTAAGAAATGCTGACAGAATGCAGTAGATATAAACTGTGAGTTTCATCATTCCTACAATTTTTATCGAAACATTTTTTAATATATATTTAGAAATTATTTTGAGATTCCTACAAAGCCGTAAACTTTTAATAAACTGTCTTTTATCGTTGCTGTTGTTGTTATTGTTGTTGTTTTTGTTTTTGTTGATCGGTGTAAATTGAAGCTGAAAGGACTGGAATTTTTTCATGAAACTCTCCCGGTCCAAATTTCATAACATTTTTTTTAGCGGTTCTCAGTTCTTATCTGCTTAAAAATAAACGAAGGGACTTTAAGGGGCATTCCCCACGGTTGTGGACGCAACTAAAAATTCAGTTCAATTCAATATTATTATCTTCTCACCGAA
>Ga0209629_10003244_pt1 | contig 11541 bp, 10 predicted proteins | sample TergutCu122P5_FD_187286 | JGI IMG/M metagenome (GOLD analysis project Ga0209629, IMG submission 187286) | Cubitermes ugandensis P5 segment gut microbial communities from Kakamega Forest, Kenya - Cu122 P5 (SPAdes) (version 2) | ecosystem: Host-associated > Arthropoda: Insects > Digestive system...
GGGGGGGGGGGGGGGGAATCTGTCGTGGGTACGGATGTCATACTTGGCCATCACTGTTTGCTGTCTTTGCGGTGTGTGCACCGGTGTAATTTCCAGCATGGATTACCGTCTACCGTACTTGGCGCACGGTGTCCTTCCAATGCTCAAAGTGTCTCGGTTACAATATGTAAGCAAGAACAAATAAATTTCCTTTGAAGCAGAGAACCAGATTAATAGGTAATAAAAGGATCAAGAACTGTCCGACTCTACTAAAGAAAAAAACATAAGAATATCTTTAGAAACATACAGGTCCTAATCATACGCTAAACTTATTTCTGTGCACTTTCGTAAACATTTATTCCAAGATAATCTTCCAGTTAAATAGAAAAGCACGAAGGAAAAAAATGGTTCGATTACACAAGGAATAAAAATTAATTGAAAACATGAACGTGACTACAATACGAACGACACTTTCTTTAAGAGTTGCCTACCGTGCTATTTACCAACGAGTTTACTACTTTCGCGGTCCGGACGATGGAGCATAGCGATCCATTAATCAGGGGTTCATGGATTATAGCGTGTAGGATTACAGGCAAGGGTAGGCAGTTCCCAAACATGGGCTGCACGGATAACGACCACTAATGCTTGTAGTACTGTCACCTAAGAGATGTCGCTATGTGTGTATTTTATATAACCAACGAGATGCAACTTATATAATGTTCCTTATTATTATCAACGCTCTACATGTTTCGGGCGGGTCTTCCGCCCATCATCAGGAGCCTATAAAACTGTATGTGCAGCCCTAGATATTGTCATGCTTTCCTGCTGTCTACTGTTGGTGTGCATGTGTTGGAACCGTTCAGCTTACGTTGTTGGAGACAACGTAAGCTGAACACCAGCGGTAGATAGCAGAAAAGCATGACAATACCTAGTTTTATAGGCTCCTCATGGTGGGCGGAAGGCCCACCCGAAACATGTAGAGCGTTGAAATAATAAAGAACATAATATAAGTTGCATTTCATTGGTTATATAAAATACACATCTAGCGATCCATGAACGTTAAAAAAATGTCGCTATGTGTCACAACCACATGCAGAAGTATGTACGAAGAGTGGGGATGGAGTTCCGGTTTTCCTCATGGCTGTTTCCATGACAACCAGTGTAAACAGCCATTCAAATAATAGGCGTCCAACTTCGTGATTCTGTAAAATTTGCGGGCAAATACCGTAGATACTGCCTATTGTAGTTAACAATGGATCCACAATACGTTTATACCAAGAAGAGGTCTGAATTTGGACGTCCGTGCATCTTTGCAGATGATGGTCCCAGACTAATGGAAAGCTTGCTGCCTAATAAACAGCTGCAAAACGACTACACATTTAAGAATCCTGTTAATCGAAGCACTGAGTGCAGCAACATCCTCGCAGAGCATGAGGTGATCTCCTAAAAGTATTTCGAACCTCTGATACTGATAGAACCCTTTGCTTTAAAAAAATATGTGAACATTCTCAGTAAAAATACATTCTTTATATTTGTCTTTTAACACAACTGTTATCAGGGAGATATAATTTAGTTCCTTTTTAGTCTCTGGTGCAATAATTTCATAAACTCTAGCCCTTTTCAGTCAATTTTTATACTGTTCATAGCAATGAACCACCCAGGTCTCTTCTAAAAAACCCAAAAATTGCTTCACTAAATCTAACCGGCAATGAACACATCTCTTCTGCCATGAAAAGTTCATCACTCTACCTTTTTCTGGATCACTTTAATCCAGTTTATTTACCTTCAATATGTATTAAAAAATGTTTATTTTAATTTTTTTTTTCCACAGTGGTAAAGTGCACACATGTGTGACATATTTTGTTTCTTCTTTTAGTCCTGACAATTGAAGTTCATTTTAGGCTTCAAACATATTTCCTTGCAACTTAAAATATGCTGCTGTTGTTAATGCATGGCATTAAGGTTTTATGTAAATGGCTGTTAACTGAAGAACTTGCATAGATTCAGCAAAGTCAGTACATCACATGCTATAACATTTCATTCTCAGAGTACTGGCATAATGTAATTTTATTATGTATTTGTCTAGTCACAAATTGTTGTACCAAATCATTTCACTACCAGCTGTTTGTTAGATTTATGTATGACATAGTACTGGCAAGAAGCTAAAAGTAAAATGTAAAATATCCCCCGAAGGTATCCCTACTTTGACATAGTGGTGGGGCTTGTGAGGTCACATGTTCCTGAGAGCTCTGCTGGCGATAGCTTATCTACTGGTAGGGTCTCCCATGCCAGACAGGTCAAAGGTGATGACCCAGACAAAAAGGGATACCCTGGTCCTCCAGGTTTGGGGCTGGTAATGGATAGGTACTCTCAAGTGAGACAGTCCTACCTCAGGGAGTAGCGATCCAGCTGAAGTGAGCTCCAGGTGTTCCTGACTCGGGAAGTAGTACCTGGTAAGGGTCCCATCCCTAGGGTTACAGGGGGGCTAGATAGGAGTCCAAAGCCATGGTGAAGGCAACCTATCTAGGTGAGCAAACCTGATAAAAACCCTGGTCCTCCAGGTTGGGGGTTTTGCATGAGGCCAGCCCCCTCTCCATGGAAAAAATTCTTGCTAAAAAATCTCAATAGAGGAAAGTTGTTGGATTGATTAATGGATGCGGACAAAGGCGAGTAAAACAGAATAAAGAGAATAAAATAATCACCGGAATGTGAAATGTAAGGACACTGTTATAACCAGGCAAAATGCAAGAGCTAGCAGAACAGATAAGTGAAATACAACTAGAAATACTAGCAATATAAGAAATAAGATGGGGTGGAACTGGTTTAATAAAAAAAACAGAATTACTCATTATAGTGGATCTAGCAGTAAAACAGGACAAGGTGGTACTGGTTTTATACTCCTGAAGAAAATGCAAAATTATGTTACAGGGTTTGAACCATATAATAAATGTCTCTGTAAACTAAGAATAAAAGGTAAATATAACAACATTATGCTAATTAATGCGTATGCTCCAACAGAAGATCACACAGAAGAAACTAAACAACAGTTTTATGATAATTTACAGTACCTGCTGGACAAAACACCAAAAAGTGACACAATAATAATTTTAGGCAATGTAAATTCTCAACTACGAAAAGAGAGATTATATAATGAAGTGACTGGTCAACATACCTTACAGGAAGAAACAAACAGAAATGGTGAAATATTATGTGAGTTTGCATATGCAAATAGCATGGTAGTCATGAGTACTAATTTTCAGCATAAAAGAATACATAAAATAACGTGACTGTCACCAGATCAAAACACAGCCAGTCAGATTGATCATATAATAATAAATGCAAATAAAAAAGGTGTAACAGAAGATGTGAGAGCTATGAAAGGCCCTAATATAGACTCAGACCATTTCTTAGTAAAAGCAGTAATTAAAAATTATGTGTAATATGAGTACATAAGAAAAAAACTAAAACCAGCACTGAAATGGAATAAAATAAATTTACAAAATCAATCAAAACTTAAAGAATATAGATCACTATTACATAACAAGTTGGTAAACTTAGCTCCAAAGCAAGAAATAGATGAAGAATGGGAACAGATAAAGATAGCAATAGTTGATGCAGCAAGAGAAGTAATACAAACACAAAGTAAATCACAAAGGAATGAATGGTGGGATGAAGAATGCAGGAAAATCATTCAAGAAAAAAATGAAGCAAGGAAAAAATGGTTGCAACTGAAGACTAGAATAAGTTGGAATACATAAATTAACAAAAGAAAATAGGCAAATAAAATTTGCAAACAAAAGAAAAAAAAGTGGCCTAGCAATAAAATAATTCCAATTGAAGAAAATCATAGGAGAAATGAAATCAAAAAAGTTTTTGAAGGAATACAGAATTTTAAACAAAAAGTTACACTTTCTATAATATGTAAAGATGCTGAAGATAGCGTTATATCACAAACAGATCTAATTTTAGCAAGCTGGAAAGATTAATTCTGTAAGATCCTCAATACATCAGAAGCTATAGATATAAAAAACATTATAAAAGAATGTACAAATAATCAATCTCAAATCCCACTACCATCACATAATGAAATATCCTCTATAACCAATAAACTGAAACTGAACAAGCTAATTGAATGTTTAAAGAAATTTGATGTTCCAGACAAACTAATTAGATTAACAGCTCTAACCTTTACACAAACAAGAACACAGAGTTATGATAAACAGAGATTTGACAGAAGAATTTATAGTAGAATGAGTAGTCAAGCAAGGAGACCCTCTTTTAGCAACCTTGCTTAGCTCAGTTATTGATAGAATATTAAAACAGATGGGATTAAGGGGAAACATTACCACATGTCTGAAACAATGTACTGCTTATGAAGATGACATCATGCTAACATGAACTAAACAGTCCTTAATAGATACATTTCAGAAACTAAAAGAAATATCAGCTCAATATGGACTGATTGTAAATGGTCAGAAAACAAAATACCTTAGATGTATGAGGAAAAATTATAATCTAGAAGAATTAAAAATTAACTCGATGTACGTAGAACAAGTCCAGTCTTATAAATATCTTGGATCATCTGTGAATAGTGATAACTCAATAGAAGAAGAGATCCGAACTAGAATAACACTTGGAAATAAAGTGTATCATGCCAATCAGTTTCTCTTTAAAATTAGATTGGTCTCCAAGAAATTAAAAATGAAATTGTACTGGAGCATTATAAGACCAATAGCAACATATGCTTGTGAAACACGGGTTTTGAAAGAAACTATAAAAAATAAGCTAATGGTATTTGAAAGGAAAGTGCTAAGAAAGATCTTTGGTCCTACAAGAGAAAGAGATGGTACATGGAGAATCAAAACAAATGATGAATTAGATAAATTAATAAGACATAAGAACATAATAAACTACATAAAAGCACATAGGTTAAGTTGGTTTGGCCATTTACATCGAATGTCAGAAGAGAGAATGGTTAAAAAAGTATATAAATGGAAACCGATGTTAACAAAACCATTAGGAAGACCAAAAAATAGATGGGAAGATGACATAAGAAACGACATTAAGAAACTGAAAATAAAGGATTGGACTAGCTGCATCCAGGATTGCAATAATTGGAAATAATATGTTGAGAAGGCCAAAACATTCAACAATTGAAGTTGTAGCACCTAAAGAAGAAGAAAATGTAAAGTAAAAGTAAAGTTGTACCTCTGTGGCTATAAAGACAGAGTAGGAGCAGAGACATAGCTGCACTCATTCTTAACCTCAGCACTGTACAGAGGTGAGTGGTCAACTGCAAACTTGAGCTGCTCTATTCCCAGACAAGAACCCCTGTAACCATTGTATAGGAGGCTCAGTGGGCTCCAGAGCCAGTGTGGATGTTTTGGAGAAGAGAAAAATACCTTGCTCCTGCTGTACTAGCAATAATTTAAGTTTTAATATTTGAAGGTATGTTATATAGACAAAATTCTTTGTATAATTTTAGTAGTGAAAGTTTCAAAATGATCATGTGAACTTGCTGATATTTCAAGACATCCTAGAGGGTAGATAGGTCATCCAAAAACGTTGGTAAGGAATTACTATTACCAGCTGCGTAATAATCCAGAAGAGTGTAGGTCTTATCTGCTTCATGACAAAAGCCTGAAATCACGCATGATTTCAGTTTCCTTTCACCTGCATTATAATGCTGTGTGGTTTGATACATTTTGATTCAAAGGGATGTACATCTGTCACCAGGTATATTTTAGCCTCCCCATAGAGGACCACTATACACGATTTGGGATCACATTCCTGAACACTGTAATTGTAATACTCATTCTCATAAACATCGAAAATCAATATGTGTGTACCCCTGATGAAGTTATAAATTCATGATTAAATAAGTAAGATTATTGAGGGTTACCAAGTATCCATCACAATAGAAGAAAACATTTCCCACTTACTGATTAAAAAACGAAGATATATCAGCAGAAAAGGAGGTCAAAAAGAGAACATATAAATAGTCACAATTTCATTAAGTAAAAGTCCCTTTCAATGTTTGTCTGCTTGTCTGCCAGTAGTCCTTTAAGCAGGGTTCTCCACCCCCCTCGCTCCACAAAGTTCAAGTTGTGAAAAATCTTCTTGCCCAAGTTTTCCAAGGCTTTATGAATGTCAAATGCTAAACCAGGTCAATGATAATATTATTTTATTATTATGTAGTATTATGTAATATTATTATTCTGTAGTAATTTGCTTTTTAGTATAATTAAAATATACAAAAGCTTCAAAAAGTTGCAGAGTAAAAAACCTGGATATTTTTACAAATTTTAAGAAACTTGCCCAGATGGAAATGTATGGGTAAAAAAAAAAGACTATGGTAGCCCAGTTTAGTTGAGCACATATTTGAAACATTTAGTTTTATGGTGTACGAAACTATACAATGACAATGAATACAACAGATACAGAAAATATTAAAGAGGTAGAGTGTTAATAATTGGAAAAATATGTACAAATAGATTATGTGTTTTTTTTGTAGGCAAACACCATAAGAGCTCAGTATGTGCAACGTGGAATGAATCACACTGAAGGGGGATGGCCACGTGAAGTCAACCCAACCGATGAAGAACAAACACTGAGGTTTAGGAAAAAAATTGAAAAAGATGAGACATATATTCATACTGTATTACAGCTGACACATGTGAGTAAAATATCTTGTGAAGACTACAAAAATATATTAACAATCTGAAGTACAATAACATACAGCGCCTACTTTGTAGACATTATAGATGTTTCCTCTTTTGATATTTTTAAAATCTAATATAACACTGATACCTTGAAGAATACTCTTAGCCATTTTTGCAATTAAATATGAACACATCCTGCATTAGTCTCACAACGTTTTGTTGTCAAACTAGATGACAGATTTTGAGTACATATGCTAGTTAGAAACTTTGAAAAGGTTATTGATAACAGAAATGTTGCTCCATTAGACAAAACGAACAACTACTTCATATGGAGATTTATGTCCGAGAAGATGAAGATGTATCACACAAAAATTGTAAAGATATTGGGATAAATATTTTGTGCCATGTGCATCTTTCTTGGTCTCATATTTGGGACAATGGCTACAGTACTGTAAAATGAACAACAGCTACATATGCACATAGACTAATAATTGACAAGGGAAACCTGATGCACTCAGAGAAAACAAAATACTGTCCCAGGGCCACTTTATCCATCACATCTCCCACAGAGACTGTCCTGGGACAGAAGCCCAGTATCCGTCCGAGTCATAGCATATCCATTTTACAAAGTATAGGTCTACCTGTTGCTTTTATCATCAGGGTGAATGATGTAGGTAGCAGGTTCCCCTGGAACATTAGTCCAGAATCTAGCAGACAACATGACAACACAACCCACAAGGGAGTAATTTCATGGACACTGCTCTGAGTACCTTAGATCTCACCTGTATTTCTTTTTATATCAAGTGGATATACTACTGATGAAATAATGCATGATACTGCTTTGTAAGGGGCACATGGTGGTGTAGTGGTTAAGGCACTACGCTAAAAACCGGCAGGTCGCAAGTCGACTCAACCTCTAGCAGAAATGAGTACCAGGTGTATTTCCTGGGGGTAAAGGTGGCCAGTGCATAAGGCTGACAACCTTACCGCCATCCTGTGCCGTTTTCATGAAATCTGGAAACCTTAACTTCCTGGAACCCTCTGGGCCACTCTAGGCCTGTAACAGGACTGCTTTACCTTTTTTTTACCCCTTTGTCAGGATTTACATAAATTAGCATGGCTTGCACGGTATGTTCATTAAAGATATGCCTCAAGTCTCCTTTTATTTTATATGTGAGTTGCATATCTAATAATTACTTTTTGTTAATTCTTATAACAACATAACATCCATTCCATAATATTATGATACATATTCATTTTAGGCAATGGAACACAGCATACTACAAAATAATGCTATCAATATTTATGAAGAATATTTTGAAAGTGTTGAACCAACTACACTTATGGATCGTTGTTCAGCTCGTACACTGAACGTTTATCGAGACCCTAGTAAAGTAAAACGGCCTGTCACTCACCTCTCTTGGTCTCCTGATGGTGGGACTCGGCTGGCAGTGTCATATTGCAATTTGGAATTTCAACGAACACCACATAACCACACCACTTTCTCATATATTTGGGAAATAGGTGAGTAATATAGTAATTTATTCAGTCAATAAACACAACAATATATATTGGTAATCAATATTCATTCAGGACATGGTATTACTGCACTGCAAAGTAAACTACTCAACTAGTGTTTGACATAAGGTACTACTTTACCTGCAGAAAATCCGAATAAGCCTCAGCTCACATTAAAGCCCACAGTGCCCATAGTCTGCCTGGAATATAACCCTAAAGATCTGAACTGCTTAGTCAGTGGTATGTTCAGTGGACAGGTGGCTTTCTGGGATGTAAGAAAAGGCTCAGCACCTGTGGATATTAGCATTTTAGAGACCAGTCATAGAGATCCTGTATACAATGTTTTATGGATAAATTCCAAGTCAGGAACTGAGTTCTTCTCTTCATCTACTGATGGTCAGGTAAGTGACATCATTCTCTATTTACTGCAGCTGTATTTCATCTGTGTAAGCTTTGTATTACACAGTATTGATGAAATAAGTTTCTATGCATTGCTTCAGATTGTTTTCTAAATGTGGTTCTTTCATGTGCCATGACTGCTGAGCAGATAAGCTAATGAATCAGCAGACTAAACCTTATGGTTTACTGTCCCATTGCTACAAACACAAGCTATGTTCAAAATCACATTAAAAGTATGGTAATAAAATTCTTAAGTGCTCAGAAAATAGTATAAAAAACTACTTTGTTTGCAACGTACATCTGTCTTGAGCAGCAGGCAGTTACTGGACCTGCTGTTAGAAAATTAGAAAAATTCATCCCTTCAGTAGGTGCTATACTTAGTTTGATATTATGATTGCTTGCAAAACAATATGTGTGATAAGTATTGCAGAAACTAATTCTGAAATGCAATGACACTTCATGTATTAAATACAAAATGTTTTGGAAGTACTGTACATGTCATCATACATACAGTCATTAATGCTTAAAATCATTAATTATCAGTGAGAAGAATTAATGCACACACAGGTTGCACAGGCACCCACTGCAGAAGTTTTGTAATATCACATACTGATTTTTTGTGTTCACTGATGATGTAAATAAGCTGTCTTTGAAAAGAATGTTAATGTGATTCAAATACATAAGTAATATTAATTCAGCATTTAAACATTATGTTGTATGACTGATAGGATACATCAGGCAAGGGGTAAATGAAGACAACTGTTCAAATAAGGTATGTCAGCCTATTTTAGAATTATATATTATACAGATTGCAAACATATAACAAAATAAATGGAGCTATACGAAGACATTTTGGAAAACAAATGAACAAAGAAACAAAATTAAGAATTCACAAGATTACAGCTAAAGCAGCATTGAAATCTGGAAGTGAAGCTTGGGTACTGAAGAAAAGAGAGGAACAATGTTTAGAAGCAGCACAGATGAAATTTTTGAGACACTTACTAGGAATAACAAAATTGGATAAAGAAAAGAATCAATGTATTGGGTAAAAAACAGGAGGACAGAACATAGTAAAGGAAATAAAACAGTACCAGAAAAAGTGGCTACAACATGTACAGAGAATGGACACAAACAGACTGCCAAGACAGGCACTGAAATACACAACAGAAGGAACACGGAACATTGGATGACTGAAGAAGAGATGGAGGGACCAACTCCACTTTGAGGACTAAGGAACAGGGAGTGCACCTAACCCTTAACGAACATGATGATGATGATATTATACAGGACTTTAATAAGTGACATTGTATTTACACTGATGCAAAGAAGAAACAGCTGTATGGAAAGCTGCAAATAACACATTTTTAAAATGTGAGTACACTGATTTGGAGGAGATCTGAAACCCAGCTGCATGATGCATGCACTGTTGTTAAAGTAACAGGTATTTCGTTGCAAGTGTTCACAGTTCATGTGTTACCCATGTATGGATTATTAGTTTTGTTGGTGCAGCTGTGACTTTTACTGGCATATGCATTAGGCATAATGCATCGTATTTATTACTGTACTGCACTGAAGATGGTTTTCAAAAGGCTGGTACTTATGTGCCCTGCTCTAAGACAACTGTTACATTAAATAAAGAGTTGCGTGTATCATATTCTGAACAACACCAAGCAGATTTGGATGGTGTAAGGCCTAACAAGTAGCTGAATTTAATAAAACAGTTCTTATCTCATACAATAGAGATAAAACTAGTCTCCAAAAAATAACAAGTGCCTTAACACAAAATAATTTCATCTTGTGTTTCTTAAAATGCCCTGTTGCATGACAGGATGAGTTTCATTTACTGCTTGATGTATTCCATTTCATAGGTTAAATGGTGGGACATGAGAAAACTGAATGAGCCAAGTGAAACACTAATACTTGACATAATAAAAGGAGATGGGCAGATTTTAAGTCGAGCCCTAGGAGCTTCATGTCTGGAATATGAAGGAACAATTCCAACACGTTTTATGGTTGGTACAGAAAATGGATGTGTGATTAGTTGTAACCGTAAAGGAAAGACCCCTGCTGAAAAAATTGTGTGCAAATATACTGCACATGTTGGACCTGTATATGCCCTTCAAAGAAATCCATCGTTTGTTAAAAACTTTTTGACTGTTGGAGACTGGATGGCACGCATTTGGTCAGAAGACTGCAAGGAATCATCAATAATGTGGACACGGTAAGCCAATATTCTGTGTATATTGACAGACAACCTTTCTCCCAAATATTTTTCATTAAGACAAAGGGCTGTGAACACATATACTTCTTTCATATGACATACTGTATGTGCAGTTATATACAACAGCTGTAGGATACCAGTGAGGCTTTATATACAGCAGCTGCAAGATGTAAGTGAGATCTAAGGAATTCATAATTTAAGAGTATATTTAAACCCCACAATCACCATCCTACACAAACTGGTTTACAGATACACAAACTATATTTGTATGTAGTCTTCTGGCTTGTAACACCACATTGTTTGGTAGTTGGTAACAAAGCTACAAGGCAACAGATCTAATAACACATTCTAAATCACCACCACCATTAAAAACTCAAATCTCTAATCAGTATGCTGCAGTATTTGTATTTAACACATTCGCTGCCAGCTATTTAAATACCCAGGGGCATTAAAATGCCAGCCATTTAAAGGGTCCGCAGCCCCTTCTTTCATGATTTCAGTAAAAAAATAATTACACGAAAACTATATGAGATAAAGACTTGAAATTTAGAACATACCTTCAGTAATGTTTCAGTGTGATATTGTGTGTAGCAGCCTTCTGTATCTGAATCACTGTCATTTACAATTTCATTCACCACATCAGCTAATTCTTCAGTTCTTAATCCAATTGTTTTTCTTTTCCTAGATGCCATGTTGCACTGAGAAGTATAAACTATCACACATACACGACTTCACGTATAAAAGATTCTTTATAGACTGCAG
>Ga0209629_10003245_pt1 | contig 11541 bp, 8 predicted proteins | sample TergutCu122P5_FD_187286 | JGI IMG/M metagenome (GOLD analysis project Ga0209629, IMG submission 187286) | Cubitermes ugandensis P5 segment gut microbial communities from Kakamega Forest, Kenya - Cu122 P5 (SPAdes) (version 2) | ecosystem: Host-associated > Arthropoda: Insects > Digestive system >...
CGAAGAGAACAGCCAGTACGTTTCAGTACGTTTAGGCCGGCAGGCGGCATTTAAATCCAGTACGTTTTAGTACGTTAGGGCCGGCAAAGGGTTAAACATGCACATATTCTTGGAGCATCTCTACACTGGGATCATGGAATCAAGTTCTGCTATTGACGTGCATGTTTGCTGATTCAAATTTTGTCTTTCCAGTGGACTAATCAAATTAAGTTGCACCTCGTGAGTTTCATATACAGTACAATTCCTTTAATGTAGCACCTGATAATCCAGCATTCCTTTAGTTTGGCACCTGAGGCAGGTAGTTCCAAGACTGCAAGTTCTTCCATCTGTCACTTCCTGTGTGCATACTGATTACATGACTTTACCGTGGGTTGTCTGGACCTTATTGAGCCCATTGAGCTATTATAATGTGTTCAACAGATACACATGTGAGTAAACACGATACTGCCGGCAAGTAGAATCATGTAACTTTAAGGGCTTCTCAGAAACTTGAAATAATTAGGAGGCTTGAAAATGGTGAAAGCTGACAAGAGGTTATGGCTTAATATGACATTGGATTGCCAATTACCTATGATGGAAAGAAATAAAATTATCAGTTTCGATTGTGTTTGGCATCAAATGAAAGTGTGAAGTACCTTTACGAGTGACTGACATTGGAAGAGCCTAAATTAGCACAGTTGTACAAGGTACTGTTATAAGTGGACAATCCGTGACTGGGCCTGTGGTAATTGGAAAAGCCAAGTCCTTTTGAGGTTGAAATAAAAGTAAGTGACAAATGCACATTCTCTGAGGGAAGTAACAAAAACTTACCTGTAATAACTTAGGTCAGTATGGGCACTGTCTGATAATCTGGAATATTTGATAGATCAGCACGTGTCTGGTCTTGTGGCTGCCGGATTAAAGAAATTCAACTATATTGATATAACCCACCTCAGCTCATCAGTCATTTTTCATGTCCTAATCTCACGGAAATTTAAGTGTTCTAATTAGCAAAACAGTAATTTCATAAATATCTGTACACCATAAAATTTTCTTTGTATTATATCATCAGATTATTAAAGTTTACAGATGTTTGCATGTATGGATGTGCCGTTGAAAATCTGTGCACTGTTAGCTTCAGTGTAATTTAAACATGACTTATTACATCCTGGGTAGAAAACAGACTACTTGCTTACGTTAAGATTTCAAACTCGCAGTTTTAAACCCATCTCCCTTAAATATTCCTACTCTTTCCAATTGGCTAAATGTTAAATTCCACTATTCCCTAATAGAATCAGCAGTCAAAACTTTAAATACTTTGTTTCTATTGGCTCACTTACGTAATTCTGTTCACGTGTCGTAACTAGCATAATCTCCTCGTGTCTTCAGGTCTTCTCTCTCTTTCTCTGTCACTCACTCTATCCCTCTAAGCTGCTATACAAATCTGTTACAACTGCCATTCCACCGAAAACTAAAATTACTAATTTTAAACAAATCTATCAAATGTATAACTTTAACACTTCATAAAACTTCGACTAACTACAACAGTTATACTAAGTTTCAGTTTCTGACATAACTTTATTAGTTTCAGTTGCTGACATCAGTATTATTTCGAGAGCAGGAAGACAGTGGCAAAACTCTAGTGGAAGGGAGTGAGGATGAGGATGTGGACTGTCACCAGCAGCGTTCACAACTGTTTGACCAGCTTGTATCCTTCTTCCCTGATACCATGACACAACCCACAGGTAACCTCATAGACCTGATTCCTCTGTGACCACATGAAGGCATTATTTCCTAGATCTGATGCCAATCCTGTGATGTACATTTGTTTTACTGTAAGTCCTAATTCTTCTCTCTTTGACCTCGACAATCAGTAACATTTATTCCACTTCCACCTCAAATAGACTTACTCTACATTGTCATTCTGTGCATAATCCTTCCTTTTCTAGGAATGCAACATTTTATTGAAGCAGTCCTTGAAATACTGTAACTATATTGTAGATAATTGTACAGAATTGACTTCCTTCTCGCATTGTCTATAGATTTTTTTAAAGGTACATTTTTGTGATTTGTCAGCCTGTATTTTATGTGTGGTAAATATGAATGTTTGGTTCATATAGCTTTTCTTTTTATACTACATTGACTTTTGGGCACTACCCTTAATAGCAGGAATTATGTGTTTATGTTAGATGGCTTCTCTTCAACACGTGGCAAATGTGGTTTTTGTCGGGAAGCATCTGTATTGCTGATTACATGTACAGTTCACCATGAAACCTTGCCATACCAGATTTTACAATTTTACAATTTGCCATAGCAGGTTGAACCATGTAGTTACAATATTTTCATATTCTTCTTTATATTGATGTGGTTTGATTTGTTGCATTGACCGTAAAGTTGTGAAATATTACGGAGTAAATCTGTTAAATATTATTGGTTTTAACTGTGATATATATAGGCCACTTACCTCTGACATTCTCCATTTTTCAAGGATAGTGCCTAAGAAAACAAGAGAGGTAACCTGGAAAAACCGTAGGTTACCTATACCATGATAATATAGAAAGACAAGTATTTCACCCCTCCAAAACCTTTCAATATTGTACTAAAAATGAAACATGTCAGAATTAAATGCAAAAGTTTGGATTGTGTAATGTTAATTAAAATATTTTTGAAACAGAGTTTCTGTGTTGAAAATGTGGTGTGTAATTTGGTGAAGCTGGTTATTATTATTATTATTATTATTAATGATTTGTATTTTTTTGGAAAATGAATGACAGAGTTTGGATTATAAACCAAAATAAACCAGAAATATGTCAACTATACTGAACTTTAAAGTGTGCTGTATACCTCCATTCTGCCTACAGATTGTTTTAGAATCAGTGCTGAGGGTGTGTTATATGAATGTGTGTGTTGTGCCATTTGCTGCACTTCAACATGGGTAGTGGAATGGAATTAAGAAGCGGGTTTAGAGATGAACATTTTTTGTTGTTATTGAGTTGCATCATTTATAATCAGTTGAAAGATTACACATTTTAACCCACTTTCACCAGAAATCTCTATAATATACAAGGTATCAGAGCTTGCAGTCTGTGAATATTGGAATTCTACGGAGTTCCTCAGTTGTTGTTATTCGGCTTACTTGACTACTCTTGAGTCAGTCATTAAAATCAAGTTACGTAAGTTTCAACTGTGATTTTCTTAGATACCTCCCTTCCTGGAACTCATGTTGGTATGGTGTAGGCCTATGTTTAAACCCCCCCCCCATGGAGCTTCAAACATGACTACATGTGCACATCATCAGTTAAGACATAAAAATGTTAATTTCTCTTGTATTCATGTAAAAGGCCTTGTAACTCTGAAATTCATTCTCTTGCATCTGATGTTAGTTTTTATCATCACAGATAACCAAGATTTCATTCCTGAAGCTTGCGTTTCTCATGAATCTCACTATAACAAGTGTTTTTTATTTACTGTCATTTGTTTCTCTCCCACAGTCTCTGTTTCATCTTATCTGTTGTCTTATTTTTATACTGCCATCTTTCTTACACCTTCCTTTTCTTTTGCTTTCTACTCTTATTCTTTATCACCTCTATTTATGTGTGTATTTGATATCCATTTTTGCATATAATACTGCGAACGATTTGAATTTGGACAGAAGTTATTGAAGAAAGTCACACAGTTGTGGCAGTAAGGTACTGAAAGCAAAATATTGTACAACCAATTCAAGAGAATTGTAGCAGCTGATAGAATAAATGCAGCATAAAGAAGCCCATTTATTCATAACATTTTGGCCAATGATTTCCTATGGTTAGATGAAAAACTGGTAGTATAGGATTTGTTAGTGACTACATGATACTGGAATCATCATCACCACCATTATTGTCTTTTCATTTTACTAATAGAAGGAACAGTCCATGATTATAGCAATTTTATTTTGAAAAACTGGTCCAACTGTCATGCAGATCTCAAACAGACCACTTAACTTTGGATGAGGTTAAACAGGAGCCCATACAGAGTGGCCCAAAAAAATGTATACACACTTTGACATGAAAAATATTACTCTATAATCGTAACTACTGTATTTATACAAAAGCAAAATTGATATGAGAGATGTCCTTGAATTTTGGATTCAATGTAGGTGTTCGAAGTGGCCACCATTGGCATCCAAACACTGTCGAAGCCGCCGAACTGCTGCAAGAGTGTATACATTTTTTTGGGCCACTCTGTATTTGTGATTAATATGACAATTTATAATGTACACCTTTTGTTGAGGTACTGCCAAAACTCAGAATCTAAATTCAAAATTAACAAGATAAGCAGTACACATATAATGTAACTTTGTAATGCACCTGCGTAATATTTCATCCTCCTCGGCTATCCTAACAGCCTGATACCATTTCACACAACAGAGCACTTTTTTAGCCATTTAATGCAGCTGACAACAATAAAATGCATTTACATCTTCATGTAAAGTGCTTGATATTTTTAACCAAATTTGGAGTTTTCTGGAGAGTTGTTCATGTAAGTCCCCAGTATCAGAATCTACAGAGATCTGTTCTGTGGGAACTGCACTGATTTTTAAGTGGGCAGATGAATGAACAGACATGAAGCTTTTCATGACCATGTGAACGTGCCTAAGAATGAGATCAGTTGAGCACAGGAGGTTACATTTTTTGCAGTAATGTCAAAGAGTTAAATGCAGAGTATTAATTTTAATGATGGCAGAAATCAAATGTTTTTTAAATTGCAAGTTGCTTCTGTAAATATGATGAGTGGAATGAAAATAATTTTTATGTTTTCTTGCAGGGACATGATTGATCTTGTAGATGCAGCAAACGTATTTGTAAATATTTTATCTTCCAGTATATATAAACAGTGATAGCCATAAAATATACAAATTATTTTTGTATATTTTATGGCTACCACTGAAGACTGAACAGTAGGAATGTGTCTCAGAACTGGTAATAAGGACAACATTTGGAGATGGTATAACAGGAGGCTAAAGAAACTACCATAATGAGGAGCTTCATATCACTCTTATCAAATATTCTTTGGATGATCAAGCCAGAAGATTGGAACATACAGCGGCCATAGTGGAAGTGAATAATGCTTACAATACTTTTAGCCATACAATGTGAATGCAGGAGGTCACTTTAGAGACCTAAACATTAAGTTGAATAATATTACAGGGGATCTTACAGCTATTGGGTATGCAGGTATGGAGTGGATGAAATGATTTCAGTAAATGATATAGTGGCAGGCTTTTACAAACATAACTACTCCTTAGGTTCTATAAAAGGTAGGGAATTTCTTGACCAGATGGGTGACTAACCATCTGCTCATGAAGAATGATTAATGTCTGTGGAATTGAACAGTAATTCAAAAGATTGTACTGGTCACATTTTAAGTTTTGAAACCCATCAACTGCAATAAAATGTTAATGAAGACAACTTCCTAAATGTATTCCAGAAGCTACTCCCCATTTCCATTCCTGTAGTTTTGTATCTACCATGACTTCAAAGAGTCTTTGGAGTGGGTGCTCAATATCCCTTTCAAACCATTCAGGTACCACAGGAAGATTGGCTGTGGTTAGGTAGAATGTCTGGATCCTGTTACTATCTTATATGGAATGATGTTTTGTCACAGAGTAAAAACAAGTATTTCATATGAAGAAATTGTGCATTGGGAATTTTTTTTATTTCAGTAACAGAATTGAAAATCTATGGGAATTTTTTACAAAACTGGGAATTTTTTTATGGAAAGGCATGATTTGTTAAAAGTGGCATTTCGTGATAAGGTATTAAGTTGATAAACGTGCGAATGTTATAAATATCACGAGAGTGGTCACGATTTATGGGAGGCATCCATTGTTCTGGCTGCCTTCTAACATTACTACCTGATGAACAAATCAACAGTCAATTCCTTTGTGCATTCAGATGGTGAGGTACGAGAAGTGGCAGAAAACACGGGAATATCCAGAAGTTTGTTTCAGTCTCACTGAACATTTAGGCATGCAGCATGTTCATACCACTTCTTACAATTAAACAGGAGAACCATCCGAACATTTATACAGACCCTCTGCAACAAGGTGAAGTGGACACGATAACTTCATGAAATTGTCACCGGTGACGAAATGAAGCAGCAGCCACTACCATTACCTTTACCTTACTGAAGGGGGTTGAAATTAAATTTCTGTAAAATCCACAGTCATTTCTGTTCTGCACAATACACATTCGACTACATTAACCACACTTCGCTCCAAATTTACAACGTACACCATCATCAATTGTTATTGTATCTTTAACTGAACCATTATCTCGTCTTGACGTATGTAAATATCGCATCTATTATTTTTATACCGGCTTCATCTTAATTGCAGCGAATCGTTTAATCAACTTGAACAGAAATTAGTCAATGATTTACTTTGTTGACATAACCGGTATGAACTTCCGGGGTTCAGGGCAGTCATCTTCGTTTTTGATCACGTCTGTTAGGCATGTCAAGTTATCAGAATTTGTATTCATTTAAATTTGTATAAACGTGTGCTGAGACTCAGTTGAGATTAGTGTGAATATGACACAATGGATGTTTTGGAGTCATAGGCAGTCAGGCACAGTTATTGTTGGTAGGTAGCCGTAATAAAACAAAGACGATAAACATGGCATCTACGGGATCATGCAATCTGCAAGAGGTGACTTTGGAGGAGCTGAAGAGAGAAGTAGAACGTTTAAGCCGTGAATTGGATCAAGCTGTTAGTGAAAAAATTCAGTCAGCTCATTACGGCCTGGTTCTTCTGGAAGAGAAGGACGGCCTGGTGTTAAAATGTGAAGAATTAGAAGCGTTGTACGAGAATTCAAAACATGAACTTGAAATTACACAAGAGGTTAGTAAATCGAATTGGATAATTACTAAGATGTGTGTGTGAGGTCCTAAGTTTATGGACAGTAAAGTGTAGCGTTTATACAGTTATTAACCTAATTACATACATATACATTCACAGAACCACCATCCGCTCAAGTCGGATCGAATGTGGTATTCGTCATGGAAAGAGTTGAATTGCAATATGCAGTTGTGTTCGTATTCATGTTGTGAAAAGAGAGGTTCATCGTTCCAGAATACTGAAAAATGTATATTCGTCAGACATTTTGTAACAGGTGTAAATACACTATATCACTTACTTCCATTACTATTACAATTAACGGCTATCGGAAGGGTTTTCTGTGAGGTACATATGTGGTATTGTTTCATAACTTGTTGCAGAGGTGTTTAAAGAAGTTACATTCAAGCGGCCATGCATGTGCTTTCTCTTTGAAATTGTAGAAACAGTGCAGATCTCTCATTTTGCCACTTGTCACCTGTGATGTTCTTCCCACTGCACTGTACTGGTTAATTTGTGTTAAACAACTTGCAGTATTTGGGACCTCTCATTTATTGGACCTTATGCACTGTGTCATATTCAATAAAGGTACGCTGTGTCTCTTGAACTGTATCTGTTAAAAGGGTGGGGAGACACCTGTTGAGCTGGGTCAAACACTAAATCTTCATCACATATATAGAGGCAGTTAACTGGCATGGTTGTCCAATGATTAAGAATAGCTTCTTCTGTCAGATGCAGTTGAGTACATGCCTCTCCACCTTTTCAGGTGAGGTAGCAATGGATCCAGTTCTCAAAACTGTGTTACTTTTATGAATACAAGGTGATGGACAAAGTCCAGAAACCGAATAGTGCTGAGTGCAATGTAACTCATACAAATTGATAGGGAATTTGTTGATAAAAATAGTTTACACTGTCCCAGTCCTTGTGTCATATTGTTTGAATGTTGAGGAATGGACAGGTATTAATAGTAACATGAAAATTAGTTGCTGTCTGTCTAAATAGTTGGGAATATGGGGGCATTTTGTACATGGTCATTTGGCTATCTAAAATTAATGAAAAGAGGCCCTAAAAGTAAGATTTCAAAATGGAAATGTGGTTGATTTTTAAAAGTACTGTATTCAGCTTGTTTACACCTATGAATACATTTATTACTTCATTTTCAGGATTGTGATGATGTGTAGTCTGGTAGGTAGGTATCAACAAGTTTTAGGAATGTCTGGTAGCCTTCTCCTCTGAAATGTTGGTATCGTCCTACTACCAGACTATGCAGTGTCAGAAATTAAAGACTTTATAAGGAATTGTAAATTGTGAGGTCATGGAGGTAACTATAAAAAATACTGTCTTCTGGGATGCGATACATAGATGGATGTTTGGGGAAAACTTTTGCCTCCATCATTAGGGTTCTTACAGTATACGCTGTTAATGTACTTGTTTAAATTTTTTCATAATTGAAGGCTTTAGCAAAGTTCCAGACAACTCACAAAGTGACAACGAAGACTGGGATTGAACAAGAAGAGTCGCTCTTGTCAGAGACTGCTGCCCGTGAGACCTCCCTTAACTCACAGATTCTGGAGTTGGAAAATGAAACAAGACAAGTAAGAATTTGTAGAATGTGAATGATGAGCTGACATTTCCATTTATATATGCTAATTTTTTACTGTTTTTTAATATGATTTTAGCTCCGCCAAGAACTGGAACGAGTAGTAAATGAGCGGGACAGAGTATTACAGGAAAACTGTGACTTGGACAAATATAAGGAAGAAAAGGAGCTTGAAAGAAAGAATCTTCGATCAGAACTGCGTGAGATTAAGTTCCGAGAGACTCGTCTTATCTCGGATTATTCTGAACTGGAAGAAGAAAACATTAGTCTTCAGAAACAAGTTTCAGTTTTGAAATCATCTCAGGTTTGCATGTTATGTTTTTACTCTTGTATAATCATGTTTTGTTTGGCAGTTATTTATGTATGAAAGTGATATTGCAATATTTGTTTCAGGTTGAATTTGAAGGAGCCAAGCATGAAATCCGCAGGCTACAAGAAGATGTTGAGCTTCTGCATCAGCAGGTTGAGGAGCTCATGAAATTGAAACAGATTGCAGAGAAACAATTGGAAGAAGCCCTTGAGTCTCTCCAGGTGTTATATGCACAACGATTCCTTGAAAATTCTTCTCATAAAATACAGTAGTAGTTGTTTGGTTTCTTTCTCTGAAGGTCCATGGTCAGAATTTCATGACGAATGCATTTGCTAATATTAAGCATATCTGCCAACATTCAAACAATTATGATGTGATTTCCTTGCAGAAGTTGACAGACTTGATCAAAACATTCAGGACATTTTTGGTTTGAAGGCTGCTGTATCCTGGTATTAAGTGTTGTCTTCTTAAGGCAAAGGAACTTAACCTGAGGATAGCAAATGCCAAGCATGTAAAGCCAAATTGTAAAATATATTGCTACGTAAAAAACTTTGAGCAATTGGCTTTTGGATGTGCAGTTAAAATGGAATGTTATCTCTTGAGTTAGGTTGGCATTTGTGCTAAAGTTAATCAGTTGAGATACTTGTCTGTGGAATTTGTAATACTGATGGAGTTATGTGGAACATGATTTAGTAATCAGTTTAGTGTTTACATGTCATTCGTGTCATTTGCTCTGTTTTGGTATTACAGGCAGAACGAGAGGCTAAATATGCTTTAAAGAAGGAACTGGATCAACGCATAAACAGTGAATCTATGTTTAATCTTAGCAATCTAGCATTTAGTATCCGAGGTAAGTAGTTCATTAGTATTAATCAGAACTGTGCAAAGTCATCAGAATAAATGGCCAGTGAGTGCTGCATTCAAAAGTTTTCCATGCATCAATTAATTTCACTGTGTGAAGAGAAAGATGAAATTAAGATGGATCTTGGGGAGATAGGTTGTAAGATAGAAGATGGATAGAACAGCCGAAGTTGTGTCCTATATTACAGTTTGGTATTAGTGGTGCTGAACATTTGATTATTTCATAAGGGGCTTTTGTTAATTTGGAAATCCTCCAGCACCTACTGTTTTGAATATTTTGTGAGCGTCTGTGTGATCTGTGCAGGTATTACAGATGATCAGGCCATGGGTAGTGATGGTGAAGATGACCTTCCAGTTCTGAAGCGCATTGAAGCTGACTTAAAGAGCAGTACAAACACAGATATTAGTTCTCCAGATGGGAAACAAGTTGATCTGTTCAGTGAAATTCATCTGAATGAACTGAAAAAATTAGAAAAACAGCTGGAGCAGGTGAGGATTAATAGTGTAGAATCTGTGACCCTGAGATCCAGGTATTAAGCAATAGGAATTAATGCTATTATCATTATCTTAAACTGTTTAAAGTAAGTGGTAAACAAAGTGTATGAACATCCCTCTAGAAGAGCCTAGGATTTTAATTTCTAGTACCATTCGTATGAGTGCAGCCTATCATCTTTTCTGTTTAAAATCCAAGTGTGTGGTATCATTGTCAGTGTTTTGTCTGGGTGTATATATAATATTTTTACCAGGTTGTGTGTATGAGAACATGTGCACTTTTGTCTTTACTGTGGTAGAAGGAGCAAGAAGTGACACCATTGCAGAATCCACATAATGAGCTGTGCAAATTTTAGAAAATGGTGTTGACTTTCCACCAGTGTTACAATGGACAGGACGTATATCACCTCCATCTTGTAATACATTCACACCATTTTTCATATAGTGTGTTATGGTACAGTGTAAGTTATAAAATAGTGGAATTATTCAGGTTTTCATTTAAGTCCTTAATTGTAGTTTGTTTCAGGGTTGTTTCAAATGAAATATAATTTCTGGCATACTGTGAGTCTAAGAGAAGCCATGATGCTCATTTATTTCCTTGTTTGTGCTTGTGCATTGTTTTATTGGTAATTATGATGGACTCATGGTAATTTGTAAGACAGGCAGAATTACCCTCTAAGTGTGGTTGTGCACAAGTAAATTGAAATTTTTAGTGTATATACAGGGTGTTTCACGACTTGTGGACATTACTGCAGGAGGTGATTTCCTAGGTCTTTGTGATAAAAAAAAGTTCAAGTAAACATGTGTCCGATTTTGGACGGTTACGGAGTTATGACCGCTTGAAACTTAGAATAGAAGGTAACGATTATTGACAATAAACGGAACAAAATAATAAGCCAGCATAATACATGATACATTTAAAGTATAAATGTAAAGTTAACTTCGTGAAATTACCTTTAATTTGAATTGATCTGTGCTTAAGGCTGGTTTTCGAAAATGTCACCACCGGCCACAACACAGGCTGCCGCTTGGTTGTGGACTGCGCGAGTTGCTCGTTGCAGCTTCCGCAAACTATAAGCCACCAAGTTGAGTACATCACCTGCCAGCTGGTTCCGTAAGATGCGGTTCACACAAGGGCGTGTACAGGAATTTAAAAATGCCCATAACTCTGTAACCGCCCAAAATCGGACACATGTTTATATGAACTTTTTTGATCACAAAGACCTAGGAAATCACCTCGTGCAGTAATGTCCACAAGTCGTGAAATGCCCTATATATACAGGGTGTCCCAGGAGGAATGGACAAAACTTCGGGAGAGTGTTCCTTATGTTAGAATATACCGATATAACCCAAAACACCTATATCCAAAGTTGAACGGTTACGGAGATAATGGCCAGAGAAGTTTGAAACTTTGACAGCTGTTAC
>Ga0209629_10003246_pt1 | contig 11540 bp, 9 predicted proteins | sample TergutCu122P5_FD_187286 | JGI IMG/M metagenome (GOLD analysis project Ga0209629, IMG submission 187286) | Cubitermes ugandensis P5 segment gut microbial communities from Kakamega Forest, Kenya - Cu122 P5 (SPAdes) (version 2) | ecosystem: Host-associated > Arthropoda: Insects > Digestive system >...
AGTATGATGTTCTGCCTGAACGTCGTCTTCGATACCGGCTAAAACGCCTAATTCACCTTCAACCGTAACATCATATTTGTGAGCATATTCCACTACGCTGCGGGTTACTTCGATATTCTTTTCATACGGATGATGCGAGCCGTCGATCATGACCGATGAAAAACCATATTCGATGCAGCTTTTACATAATTCAAGCGTATCGCCATGATCTAAATGGAGAACAATCGGAATATTTTTTCCCAATTCTTTCGCATATTCTACCGCGCCTTGGGCAATGTAACGCAAGATCGTTTGATTGGCGTATTTACGTGCGCCGCTCGAAACCTGCAAAATCACCGGAGAACTTTCTTCTACGCAAGCCTGAATAATTGCTTGCATCTGTTCCATGTTGTTGAAGTTAAATGCCGGAATCGCATATTTCCCTTCAAACGCTTTCTTAAAAAGTTCGCGAGTGTTTACTAATCCTATTTCTTTATAACTTACCATTTTGTTTATATTTTTTAGTTAATAATATTCAAAAACAATTGTCATTGCGTCCTGAACTTGATTCAGGATCTTCCCGCAATCCCCTGACACTTTGCAGGGGATCCCGCGTCAAGCGCGGGATGACAATATGAGCATTTCCGCTTCCTCTTTTGTAGGCGCTTCCGCATAAATACGGATAATCGGCTCGGTATTGGATCGCCGGAAATGAATCCATCTATCCGGAAAATCAATTTTCACACCATCAATATCATTTACCGGATAACCGGCATATTTCTTTTTAATTGCTTGCAACAAAGCATCAATATCAGTATCCGGAGTCAAATCCATCCGGCGCTTAGCCATATAATAGTTGGGATATTTAGCGCGAAGCTCGCTCGTTGTTTTACCTGATTTTGCCAACTGCGTTAAGAATAAGCCGATTCCTACCAAAGCGTCTCGTCCGTAATGTGATTCGGGATAGATAACTCCACCGTTTCCTTCACCGCCGATGATTGCATTGGTCGCTTTCATTTGAGCAACTACATTCACTTCGCCTACTGCCGAAGCGGTATAAGTCTTTCCGTATTTTTCGGTTACGTCACGCAAAGCGCGGGTCGAACTGAGATTGGAAACCGTATTGCCGGGCGTATGCTGCAAAACATAATCGGCAATTGAAACCAATGTATATTCTTCTCCGAACATTTCTCCTTTTTCGGTGATAATTGCTAAACGGTCTACATCGGGATCGACAACAAAACCGACGTCTGCTTTTTCTTTTTTCACTACTTCGGCAATTTCGGTCAAATATTCGGGAAGCGGTTCGGGATTGTGTGCGAAGATTCCCGTAGGTTCTGCATTTAATTCGATAATCCGTTTGACTCCTAAAGCTTTGAGCAGTTTCGGAAGAACAACTCCTCCCACAGAATTGACTGCGTCGAAAGCGACTGTGAATCCGGATTTACGAATTGCATCTGTATCCACTAATTTCAAAGAAAGAACATGGTCAATATGCTTTTGCGTATAAGAATCATCGGTATGTATTTTTCCTAAATGTTCTACATCAGCGAAAGCAAAAGCCTCTTCTTCAGCTATTTTCAGGATTTCGTTTCCTTCTTCGGCATTCAGAAATTCGCCTTTTTCATTCAATAATTTCAAAGCGTTCCACTGTTTGGGATTATGCGAAGCGGTCAGAATAATTCCCCCGGCTGCTTTTTCCCAGACTACTGCTAATTCGGTGGTAGGCGTTGTAGCTAAACCAATGTCGATTACATTAAATCCCATTCCGGTTAAAGTTCCCGTAACCAATTGCCTGACCATTTCGCCGGATAAGCGGGCATCGCGTCCTATGACAATCTTTTGAGAACCGGTATTTTTTGAGCAGATAAACGTGGAGTATGCTGCTGTAAATTTAACAATATCAAGCGGAGAAAGACCTTCTCCGGCATTTCCTCCTATAGTTCCGCGAATACCTGAAATAGATTTAATTAACGACATAACAGCAATCAGTTAAATTTCGTATAACGTAAATTTTTATAAAAAACTGGATCAATGCTATTATAATCTGCGTATTGGCCTATTGAAGAGGGAACTATCATATCTATGACAGCATTTTCACCTACGTATGATAATGGAATTACCCAACCTTGACATACAGGAGAACTTGACGAACTATAAGTTGCTGAGATACCATACACAAACGAATAAGGTGTATAGGGATAAGGAAAAAGTTTTGTTGTATCTCCTGATACGTAAGTTTTAAGATATTGCATATAATCAAAACGGACAGAAACATCGTTGAGTGGCTGAACTCTTTTTACGTTTCCCGAATCCACTACATGGAAAAACAAGCCGTCGCTGGTTTTATAATATTCATTTTCCTTGAAAACGCCATCCGAAGGATAATTCTTTAAAATTACAAAACCTTTCATAGTGATAAACCGATCGATTGCTTTCTGTTCTTCCTGCAAAAGTTCTTGAATACTTTTTGATTGATTACAGGAGAATGAAATACATGAAATGATAACAGCAGTTACAATAAACAACGCCCCTTTTTTCATTTATCAGTTACTTTTTTAATATTATTTTGCTGCAAAGTTAATTGAAATATTCGTTATTAATGATTTCCTGTTCTTATAAATAGTTAAACTATATCAAAAAACGCTTATATCGCGGCAACGCTTCTTCAAAGAGTCGCAAGGCATCTTCCAATTTTCCGTAAAACTCTCCGCCGGAAGCATTCAAGTGACCGCCGCCGCCAAAGACTTCTTTAGCAAATTGATTCGTAGGAAAGTCGCCTCGCGAGCGAAGCGATATCCGGACAACATCTTTTTCTTCACGGATAAACGCAGAAAATACAATGTTTTCAATCGACAAAGGTATATTGACAAATCCTTCCGTATCGCCTTTTTGAGATCTGAATTGTTGATGCTCCTCATACGATAACGAAATCAAAGCCGTCTTATATTCCCGCAACAGTCTCATTTTTTTATATAATACAAATCCCTGCATCCGAACTCTACGTCCGCTATTCTTACAGTATATTTGACTGTAAATAGCGTCCTTATCAATTCCTTTTAGCAGCAATTCACTGATGATAAAATAAATTGCCGGACTGTTGGAGTTAAAGGTAAAAGCGCCTGTATCCGTCATCATTCCGGTATAAATACATTCGGCGCAGGATTTATTGATGTATTCAAAGTATCCCATTCGGCAAATAAAGCGGAAAATCAGTTCGGCGGTTGACGATATTTCCGGATGCGAAATTATGATATTAGAAAATTTTTCCGGTTCTAAATGGTGATCAATGAGTATTTTTTTTGCAGAAGCATTTAGCGCCGGAGTTTCCAATTGTTCTATTCTTTTCAAAACATTAAAATCAAGAAAGAAAATCAATTCGGCAGCTTCAAACAATTCCGTGGCTATGGAAAGATTTTTTTCGGCAATCACTACCTCGCCAGCTCCGGGCATCCATTGTAAAAAATCGGGAAATTCGTTGGGCACAATGACGTCCACTTGCTTTCCATATTCAAGCAAGAAATGATAGAGCGCCAGCGAAGAACCTAAGGCGTCTCCGTCGGGCGATGTATGAGTAACAATAATAATCTTATCGTACTTATTAATCAGCTTTTTGGCTTTTTGAATATTTTCTTCAGCAATTATTTTATTTAACATAATTATATGTTTAATTGGTACAAAGGTAGTATAATACTTGCAATGTAACAAGAATTAAAAGTAAACAGAGGTAAACCAAGCGTCTTTTAATACCGAACAAAAACAGGAAAATTATTCCTAAAGCTAAATTCAGAGCGTCTTTTGCAGTTAATTGTATATCTGTAATAACACCGTGCGGAATTTTTGCTAAGGCGTCTAATCCATTAATAAATATCTGTAATAATTTCTGTAAAGGAAACATTAATTCAGGCTGATTTCCAAAAATGAAACTGACAAACAACGACGAAGGTATCAATAACAATAAAATTTGTGTAAGCGGAATGGCAAAAATATTGGCGATCAAATACAAGAGTGGAAACTGGTGAAAATAATAGATACTTAATGGCGCTGTTGCAAATTGCGCTGAAGTTGAAGTGCAGGACATCTCCCATAAATAATTAATCAATGGATTGCGTGAACGATAAAGAGATGTCAAATAAGGATTTATCAGTAAAATAGCAAGCACTGCGGAAAAGCTCAACTGAAATCCTACGTCGAATAAAAAGAAAGGATTATACAAAAGCATAAAGAAAGCGGCTACGCCTAAGGTATTAATTGTCAGCGCCCGGAAGGAGAATGCGTTTCCGATCCCCCAAAAGGTAATCATTATTACAGCCCGGATGACAGTAACATGCATACCGGTTAAAAAAGCAAAAATCCATAACAAAGGAACAATAATCAACTGTTTGACAATTCTCACACGGCGATTATTGCCAAAGAAAGAAAACAGAAAATTCAGGGCGCTGTAAATGATGGCAAAATGCAATCCGCCGATAGCTAAGATATGCGCAGTTCCTGAAGCGGCGAAAGTTTGCCTGGTATCCCTGTCCAAATCATTGGTATAACCGAACGAAATTGTCGCCGCAACCATAAATGACTTTTCATCCGGCAAGATTTTTTTGAGCCGGTTTAATAAGATTCTCCGGCATTGCAACGAATAGAATTTTAAATTAAAACGGTTTTCCGGCGGATTTTCCAATTTCTTCCAATTGTTTTTATAAACAAAAGCTCGCGCTGCAATGCCTTCTTTCCAAAGATACATTTGGTCGGTTTTTTCAAAATGCGCTTGAATGTCAATCCAATCCGAAGGCAATAATGCGGAAGAAACACTATCAACCGGAAGATAAACAAGAACGGTTTTATCTCCTGCCTTTGCTTTACACATCCACGTTTTGGGCTTTCTTACGGGATCGTCAATCAACTGCAACCGGTAGCTTTGAATGCCCGTTTCTTCTGTCCAATCCGATTGTTTCCATGCTGAATAAGTTAAAATTCCTGCACAGGAAACGCAAAGGAGAAACAAGCCGGATCCGAACAACCAGCGCCAACGATAAGAGGCAGCGATTTTCGGGAAAAAAGCAAGCAGCAGAATCAGCAAAGAAAATACACCTCCGTATATCCAATAAGGAAATAGATTTATTTGCGTTTGAATCAGGATTCCCGATACAAAAAACAAAGTCAGCCGCAAGAAGACGGCTTGTTGTAAGGTTTTGATCATAAAAAAAATTTTTTATTGTCATCCCGCGCTTGATGCGGGATCCCCTGAAAATCATCAGGGGATTGCGGGTCTTCGCTTCGCTACGCCCGCAATGACAGCCTTTAACTCATAATTCATAACTCTTTCATCTTCCGCATCATTTCTATCGGGTTTGACGTTTTAAATATCGAATTACCGGCAACCAATATATCGGCTCCGGCATCTATCATTTGCTTCCCTGTTTCAAGGTTGATTCCTCCATCGACTTCGATCAGAGTCTGCAACTTTCTTTGGTCAATCATCGCTTTCAGTCGCTTCACTTTATCGACCGTGCGAGGAATAAACCGCTGTCCTCCGAAACCCGGATTAACCGACATAATCAAGACATAATCCAATTCATCGATAATGTCGGTTAAGACTTCTACCGGAGTATGCGGATTGAGGACTACGCCGGCTCCCATCCCAGCTTCCTTGATTTTTAGAACAACTCCATGCAAATGCGTGCAAGCTTCGTAATGAACGCTCAAAAAACGAACGCCCAAATCGCGGAATTGCGTAATGAATTTTTGCGGTTCGACAATCATCAAATGAGCATCCATCGGCTTTGCCGCTATTTTTGCCACCTGTTTTAATATCGGAAAACCAAAGGAAAGATTTGGAACAAAAACTCCATCCATTACATCCAAGTGCAGCCAGTCGGCTTCACTCCTGTTAATGATTTCTATTATTTCTCCTAAACGCAAAAAATCAACTGTTAATATCGAAGGCGCTAAAATCATATATAATTATGAGTTATGAATTATGAGTTATAAATTAATAATTCTCAATTCTCAATTCTCAATTCTCAATTCTCAATTCTCAATTCTCAATTCTCAATTCTCAATTCAATATCATGGCGCCTAACGGCGAGGGCAGTTCTCTTTCCGTATGATATGCGCAAGCAAACTGTTTAATAAAGTTCAGCGTCTGTATCTTGGGATAAATCAGCAACATAGTTTTGCTTAGTTCCAATGAGAATATTTGTTCATCTTTAGTAAGTGTAAATTTTTCTTGCATAGGCAGTAATTATTAAATTTTTCTACCTATATAAACGCACGCTTTAAAGGTTTATTGTTAATGCTAAAAAAATTAATCGGCAGTTAAAATCATATTTTTTTCTTCAGCCATACGCCGCATGTTCAAAATCGCATAGCGCATACGTCCTAAAGCCGTATTGATACTCACTCCGGTGATATCGGCGATTTCTTTGAAACTTAAATCCTGATAATAACGCAACAATAATACTTCTCTCTGGTTATCAGGGAGAAATTCCACTAATTTTCTCACGTCGGCTAAAATTTGACTTTTTATCATCTCATCTTCCACGGTTCCTTCCGATAATTTGGAATTATTGAACAAATCAATTTCGCAATCATCGTTGGAAATAGTCTGTTCGTTCTTTTCCTGACGATAATTGTCGATAATTAGGTTGTGGGCAATCCGGCTGATCCATGCGCGGAATTTACCGTTTTCGGTATAACGTCCCTGTTTGATTGTCATGATTGCCTTGACAAAAGTCTCCTGAAAAATATCTTCCGTCAATTCGCGATTTCTTACAATAAAATAAATATAGGAATAAACAGTATCCTTGTGACGATTCAGAAGAATATCAAACGCAGAATTATTGCCTTGCGCATAAGCGACTACTAACTCTTCGTCGGTCAGCATTTTCAAATTTGTCATTACTTTTATTTTTAGTTTATAAGAGTAATGTTTAGCAATAGGCAAATAAATTTATAAAATTAGACAATATTTAACGCCACAAAGGAAACAATAATAATAATAATAAGCAAATTTTTTTTATTAAATTTACAAAGTAGGAGATTTTTTATACGAAAAGCAGGGTTTCCTGTACGAATTGGCGAAATATAATCAAATGCAAATGCACACATTTCTTGTTTGAAATTTTTTTCATAGTTATACAACGTTTTGATGAGTTTTTTGCTTTAGATGCGTTAAAAAGCCTTAATTATAGAAGGTTTATTAAACTTTCGGAAATTAATTTAGTCTAAAAACTTAACTTATATAATTTATTTCTATGAAGATTTTCAGAAATATTATTTTCTTCGCATTTTTCTGTACTCTGTCTGCTTTCAGTCAAACAAACTTAACGCTATCCGGCATATTAGTTGATAAAGCCAATCATGAGCCGATTTTCTCCGGAACGGTACAATTGTTACGCGCCAGAGACAGCGTTTATGTGAATGGAGATATCAGTAACGAAAAGGGAGTATTTACTTTGCAGAACTTGAACACCGGCAATTATATCCTGAAAGTTACTTATGTTGGCTATGTAACACTTTTCAAAAATGTCAGTTTAAGTGGAAACGTAGCTGTTACCCGCTTAGGAGAAATACCTTTAGAGGCAAATGACATTCTTCTAAAAGAAGCCGTTGTTGAAGGAAAACGTCCGGAAATCGCTGTAAAAAACGATACGGTAGAGTATGATGCGGCATCATATAAAGCCGGAGGCGATGATGCTGTAGTGGAAGACTTGCTTAAAAAACTGCCGGGCGTGGAGGTTGATAAAGACGGGAATATTACAGCGCAGGGAAAAACGGTAAAAAAAATGTTTGTCAACGGAAAAGAATTTTTTCGGGATGATCCTCAGGTCGCTACCAAAAATATACCCGCTGATATGGTTGATAAAGTTCAAGTATATGACCGTAAATCAGATATGGCTCAGATGACCGGTTTTGATAACGGAGACGAAGAAACGGTTGTTAATTTGACAGTGCGTTCCAATATGATGCAGGGAACGATTGGTACTGTGCAATTGGGACTCGGTCAGGATGTACAAACGGATAAGGATGCCCGGTACAGCGAAAACGCTTTTGTCCGGCATCAGCGTGGAAGTGATGCTTATACGGCGATTATTCGCATCAATAATAATAACAACATGGGCGGCGCCGACATTATGGGCGCTGGTGGCGGCGGCGGTCGAGGCGGTGGCGGCAATTTTGGCTTTAGTATGCCCGGAATCACCCAATCGCAAAATTATATGTTTAATATCAACAAAGAACTTTCTCCTAAACTGAATATAAACGGTGATTTCCGATATAGCAGGCAAAACAGGAAGGCGTATTCCGACGTTTCTCAGATTACATTCGCCAATTTGCTCTCACAACAGGAAACAATCAATCAGGATAATTTTAATTCGGGAAACAATTTCAACTCCAATCTCCGAATTGATTGGAATCCCAATAAGCAAAATGCTTTCATTTTCCGTCCGAATATCCGCATCAATCAAACCGACCGAAATGGATTAGAGTATGATAAACGGGTGAAACTGAATGATCAGTCTGTTTTGTTGGATTCTAAATCCCTCACTTCATCACATGGAAATTCATTAGGAACAGGTGGTAGTTTAGATTATTCTTTCAAATTTCCGAAGGCAGGGAGGGTGTTCAGCATCAGTGCGAGCGGAAATTACAATAACAATTATTCCCAACCGAAGAATACTACCTACTACCGGAACCGGATCGACAGCCTTTATTCAGACATCAGGCAAAATCAAATTGCTGAAAATAAAAGTTTAACAAACAACTTCGGATCTACATTTTCATACGTGGAACCTATAGGGCATAATAATTTCATACAGCTATTATACCGTTATTCTTATTCTGAAACCGAAAGTAAAAATTCCACCTATAATATTTTAAAAGATTTCCCCGATTCTTTGGGCTTTGCAGCTTTTGACACGGCAATGATTATTACGGGACAAAGCCGGACAATTCTGCGGAATGCAACCGATCAACGGATTGGGCTTAATTTTAAAGCCGACCGGAAAAAATTCAATCTTACTTTCGGATTCAATATAGACCCATCCAAGGCGACAAATGAAACCTATCAACCAAGAATGGGGATTCTTCCTCCTCAATTGATTCCGATAGACTTTAGCGGGAAATTGCCTCTAATCAGAGGGGATTCATTGGTTTCTTCCGTTCCGATTGATGTGATCAATTATTCTCCGACTGTGAATTTCAGGTATATCATTGACCAACGTTCCAACTTACGGATTGTCTATGAAGGAGAAACAAATCAACCATCGGCAGATCAACTTCGAGATTATGATTATGTGGACATCAATCGTCCAAACGACGTAACCCGGGGAAATCCCAATTTAAAACCCGGCTATACCAATAACCTCCGGATAGATTTTAATAAATATGTTCCTGCAACCCAGTTGATGTATGCATTTAGAATGAATGGAGAATATGTTGTCAACGATATTATTACAGTCACCCAAGTGCAGGCAAGCGGAATAGGAAATTTGACGACCTATCAGAATATCAACGGAAACTGGAATGCTTTCCTGATGGGAATGATTAATAAGCCATTGAGTAAGAAATTCTCAATAGGGAACTCGCTAATGTCCCGTTTATCGGATGGTAACTCGTTTGTAGGCAGCGAAGGTCAACAAGTAAAAAATAAGATGCAAAACCGGATGATTGGCGACAATCTTAATTTAAGACTGCAACTAAACGATAGTCTTTATATAGGAACGAATGGCTCTATCAATTATAACAACATTACTTATACGGCTGTCCCTCAGAATAATCAGAAAATTTCCAATTATTCGTGGGGAGCCAATATCCTTTGGACATTCTTGCCGGGCTGGACCTTCGACAGCGACATTAACCGTACGTGGAGAAGCGGTTATCCTGTCGGATACAATGTCACCCAAACCCTTTGGAATGCAGGAATCACTAAGCGGTTGTTTAAAAAACAATATGGAACCGGTTCTATTAAACTGCAAGTTTTTGATATCTTGCAGGATCGAAAAAATATTTCAGCTTCTCAATCGGCAAGCAATCTGCAATTCTCACAAACCAACGTGATTCCCAGTTACTTTATGGCAAGCTTTATCTATCGCATGTCTATATTTCCGAAGTCAAGCCTTTTGAAAGCAGGCGATATGGCTCCCCAAAGAGGAGAGGATAGAGGAGGGCGCGACCGTGGACAAAGACCGGACGGCGGCGGATTTGGCGGCGGAAGAAGGTTTTAACCGGCCCTGTAACTGTGTTGCGGTAGGAATGATGCGGCGATGCGGTGAAAAAATCGAGAGGGCGAGTCATAAAACGCAAGCAGCAGGTGGCGGAAAGGATGTAAAAAAAGCCAGCACCGCCAATAGATTTCGGAAGAAAGCCCGTGGGTGGAAACCCGTTTGCCGTCGGGACGGATGATTTGCTGAACAATTCCGATAACATCCGATTTCAGCGCCGTTTCATACCGGTTGATTACTCCGTCGCCTTGAATCAGAAGCTTATCGTTTTCGATCCTGATGATTCGGTGGAATATGTAATTATTTTCATAACAAAACAATACGATATCTCCGCGTTTCAAATCGCCGGGGTGGCAAGGAAACAGAACAATGACGTCTTTTCCGCTTCTCAGGTAGGGACGCATACTCTTTCCTTCTACTTTCAATTCAACCGGTTTGCCTGTCGAAATGATTTTTTCTACTTCTTCAATAATATTTTCTTTAGGGATTGGGTTCATAGTCTTTCACTTGTCAAATTAATTTTCAATATACTATCTATTATTTCTGCGTAATAAAACGGCAAACTCAACAATATGTATTTCTTGCCTGACGAAAGTTCTATAATGTCTTTTTGCATTGGATTGTTCCAAAATCTGATTGCAAAATTATTACAAGATTGTTCCATAAACAAGTGCATTGACTTGATTTTTGAATTGTGTCCTGATTTAACTTCCACAGGAATAAGTTGTTGTTCTGTTTGAATTACAAAATCAAGTTCTGCCTGCGAATTTTTTGCATCTCGTACCCAAAAATTGCGTTGTGCTAAAACAGAATCATTATGCGACAAAAGTTCCTGCCCAACAATATGTTCTGCAATTTTGCCCTTCCAATGTTCGCTAATATCTTGTATGCCAAAAAGTTCTAATTGATTTTTTGCAACATAATTCACAATTCCGCTATCAAGCCACAGCAATTTTGGCGATTTTTTTAAGTCCGGCGACAATGGAACATCAGTTGATACTGTTGGATAACAAAGTTCTAAAATCATTGCTTTTTCTAATGTACGGAACGCTTCACCGACTTCACGAGATTTATAATTTGACTCGCCAAAACACTCAAATTTTATCCGTTGTCCTGCATAACGCCAACCATTTTTGAGAATATGTCTTAATACATTCCGCTCGGTTTTGTTTCCTGCGTATTTTTCAACATCGTCTCTATATCCACTCAACAGCGTATCGTAAATCTTTCTCAAAGCAACTATATCACGATTTTCAGCATAAGACGCTACTACTTCAGGCATTCCACCAACAAGAACAAACTCGTTAAAAAGTTTCATAACGTGGCTGTGTATTGCTTCGGGAA
>Ga0209629_10003247_pt1 | contig 11540 bp, 16 predicted proteins | sample TergutCu122P5_FD_187286 | JGI IMG/M metagenome (GOLD analysis project Ga0209629, IMG submission 187286) | Cubitermes ugandensis P5 segment gut microbial communities from Kakamega Forest, Kenya - Cu122 P5 (SPAdes) (version 2) | ecosystem: Host-associated > Arthropoda: Insects > Digestive system...
CGGCTCTGGTGCTGTCACAAGTCATATTGGGTTATGATCCCAACATAGCGCCGACGTTATCTCTGCTGTCGGTCGCTATCAGCATATGTATCTATGCGGTATTGTGTGGCGCGGTTATTTATTTTGCGGTCATACGGAGGAAGGAACCGCGATGAAAACCGTTTTGAAAATAGTTTTGGTGGGTATTTTATCCACGGCACTCCGCGTATGCGGACAACTGCTGATACCGAGTGGCGTCCAAACCGTTTTGCAGCCGAGCGTTTTTGCCCGCAACGGAACTATGTCCCTCGTATTTTCGCTATATGCTATGGTGGCATATAGTGTGATCGCGGCCTTGTTCTTGTTGATTCGCGGCGGTATGTCCGGGAATAAAGCGATACAGGGGCTGAAATACGGGCTTGCCTGCGCCGTGGTTTGGGTTGCTTATCTTTTGGAACCGTTGCCCCATGTTACCGCGCTTGTTGACAAATTTTCATACCCGATTGCGGACGGAATCTCGTTGCTATGGATGGGGTTGCTGACGGGGTTACTTTTGGGGAAAACTACCGTCAAGGAGCGGAAACCGTTTCAAATCTCCAAAATCGTCCTTTCTGTCGCCATCATTGCGGCTTTCTTTACCGTTGGCAGATTGTTTCAGTATTTGGCGCTGCGCATTTATTCGTCATTTGACGCAAAAATGCTTGAAACCATCGTATGGAGCGTATTGACCGGGCTTGTCATCGGCGCGGCGCTCCTTTGGCTGAACCGTTATATCAATGGTAGCAATAGAATTTACAGGAGTGTAATTTTAGGATTATTGCTTTTCGGCGTCAATCTCCTGTTTTTCAATTTTTTCGTGCCCTTGGCGCTGGAGGCTGACATACCCGATTTGATTATTAGGACGGTTGTTGACTTGATCTTTGTAACAGCCGGGACATTGTTTGTTCCGCAAAGCGAGCATTCCTAATTTGTGCCGGCATTGCCGGAATGGGTGTTATTATGGAGAATATCATCAGAGAAAAGGTTCATAACCTATACTGGGATTTGGATATAAACTGTGCCAGGGCTATGTTGACTTGCCTCGGCGATTTATTTCAAGTTCAAATGAACGAACAAACACTAAACGCCGCAATCGGTTTGCATGGCGCGGGAGGATTTAGATCGCAATGCGGTTTGGTCGAGGGAGCCTTGATGTTCATAGGGATTTATTTATCTAAGCGCGGCAAAACAGATGATGAAATCTCAAGGGTTTGTTACCAGTTCGCTGAAAAATTTGCGAGGCAATTTGGCTCGTTGCGGTGTTATGATTTGCGACCAAACGGTTTTACAGATGGCGATCCACCTCATGCTTGTGAAGGTTTAAGCGCCAACGCTATTTTTTTTGCCTATCAATTCTTAAATAACACAAAGTAGAAATAGAGGGGGAAGAAGGATAAAGCATGAAAACATATGTGCAAAAAAAGCGCTGCTATAATAAAAACAAACAACTGCATGTACACCGCAATAATCCACGGCGCTATCAATGTTGCCGCGGATATGCAGAGGCCGACGGGCGGAAACCGAGAAATATTTCAATTATATCAGCACCGGAGGGTGATATTGATGAGTAAAAGTAAAACTAAAATGAAGAAAAGAGGCAGAAAGATAATGACTATCGTGGCGGTCATATTAGGCGTGATTATTTCCATAAACCTGATTAGCCTGTTCATTAACCAAGTGTTCTTTCCCCACGAGCTTGACGCTATACAACCGTATGGGAAAATGGTTGAAGTGAACGGTAAGCATATGCACGTTTACTCAATGGGCGGCGGGGATAAAACGATTGTGCTTTTGCCCGGTTATGGCGTGCCTTTGCCCTGCGCTGACTTTGGGCCGTTAATGAGAGAACTGTCAAAGAAGTACACGGTCGTTTGTGTGGAATATTTCGGCGTCGGGTTCAGCGATCAAACCAATACGCCGCGAACAAATGAAAATTATACGGAAGAAATCAGAGCCGCCCTTTCCTCCGCCGGATTTTCAGCCCCTTATGTCCTGATGCCGCACTCCGGGTCGGGGATATACAGCGAGTATTACGCAACCAAATATCCCGACGAAGTATCCGCTATTATTATGCTTGACACGACATCATCAGCGAAAACGGAACCCAATGTGCCAAAATTCGTTTTCACGTTAGGGAAGGTACAACAGGCGATTGGCCTTAGACGGTTTTTCAATCCCCTTATCGTTAAATCTACGCTCTCAATGACCGAAGCGAACGGTTATACAAAGAAGGAAATTGACGACTACACAAAATTTATGAACCATTTGAACAATGACACGATTTTTGACCAGTTGGCGCGGTTGAATGATAATATACGTGAAGTGATGGGTATGGAATTTCCGAGCAATGTGCCGGTCTTAGAGCTTGCCGCTTCGGGTACGGTGAAGCAAGTCGGGGAGCAATACCAGATTGACCATCTAAAGAGGTTGGGAGGAAACGCGCAACTGACGGTAATCGAGGGGACACACTTTATTTATCACACGGCCATCTCGCAGATTGTTGAAGCTACGGATTCATTTCTTGACAAAAACAATTAGCGGGCATACCGAAAACATTCCTAATGCCGGGAATCGAAAGGATAGAATCTCATGTTGAAAAAGAATGTAAAGAAAGGCAGGAAAAAGCCCATGCTGATTACTCTTGGCGTGTTGCTGATCATCATCGGGGCAGTTCTCGTATGGTTCAACATACCCTACTCCCCTGTTAAGCAACAGTTTTACAATGACCTTGCCGGGTTGAAAGCGGAGAGTTCGCTATACTCAGGCGAAGTCTTTACGGAAAATGATTTCAGGGATATGCCGCCGATCATTCAGAAATATATCGGGTATTGCGGTTATATCGGCAAACCGAAAATGTCCTTCCAGACAGTGGATTTTCATAATGTGAAATTCACGCAGGGCAGAAAAGGCCCGGCGCTTAAAATGGATTATACAAATTGCAATACGGTCAGCAAACCGAACAGGATTGCTTTTATGAACAGCGGCATGTTTGGTGTGCCGTTCGAGGGATATGATGACTATTTAGATGGCAAGGGCGGGATGAAAGGCGTAATCGGGAAAGTGATCACCCTGTTTCATCAAACCGGGTCGGACATGGATAAAGGCGAACTTGTCACCTATCTTGGCGAATGCCTTGTCATGCCGTCGTCGCTATTGCAAGATTTCATTACCTTAGATGAAATCGACGCTTTACGGGTCAAGGCTACCATTACTTATTACGGTATCTCCGTGAGCGGCATATTCACCTTCAATGAATCCGGTGAGGCGATTTCCTTCTATTCAGAGGATCGCCCCTGTGTAACCACGGATGGTTCTGTGGAATCTGTCGGGTGGTCTGAGTTGTACGAGGATTACCAGCTTGCCGAAAATGGGATCAGGTATCCTACTCATCTTAAAGCGATATGGAATTATGAGGATGGGGATTTCGTTTATTTTGATGGGAAAATCAGTTCCATAAGTTATGATTGATATTCGGCTCCATAACCAAAAAGCGTAGAGCTTAGAAAGCGGGAATCAACAATGAAAAATAGCAAAACACTTTTACTCGTGCAATTCAGTATTTTGTTGGCGATTGAGGCGATTTTTTGCTTCACGCCGCTTGGTTCTCTCCCGGCGCTGGGTCCTATCGTAGCGACATTAGCCATGATACCCGTTATTATCACCGCGCTACTGCTTGGGACTAAAGCGGGTACTTTGATGGGCTTTTTTGCCGGTTTGTTTAGCTTCATCGTTTGGACGTTCATGCCGCCATCCCCCATTGTCGCGTTTGTCTTTACGCCTTTTTATTCAGTGGGTGAGTTCTCCGGGAATTTTGGCAGCGTTTTGATTTGCTTCATTCCACGTATCCTCGTGGGTACTGTGGCTGGACTTGCATACAACGGATTCGCAAAGGCAATGCCTGGGAAAAACGTATTGTGTTTTTCATTAAGCGCGATATTGGGCAGCCTGACCAATACCTTTGGCGTAATGGGCGGTATATGGCTGTTTTTCGGTAATCAGTATTCCTCGATTGCAGGAAGTGCTATGCTTCTGATAATCGGCACTACGATTCTCACAAGCGGAATCCCGGAAGCGATTGTGGGCGCGGTTATTTCATCTGCCGTATGTAAACCGATGAAATACATACTATCAAAAAAAATGTAAAATTTCTTTATTTGACAAACATCGCTTAAAACGATAAAACGTTTGCCTTTGATTATACGAGGGAGGAGAGCCTATGAACTTGGAAGAACTTCGATTGGATTGCGCTGTTAAGCAGAAGAAAGGGTTGCACTTCATCATTGCGTCCATTGTGATCTGGTGCGCCGTTTTGGTTATACATTGTATGGATATGCCCATCCTTACAAAAAATCTGTTGACTTTCTGCTGCACCGCGCCGCTGCTTCCCATAGCTTTTTTTATATCTAAAATACTCAAAGTGGATTTTCAAAATAAAGTTAACCCACTGACGAATTTGGGAATTTTGTTCTCCGCAAATCAAATATTGTATTTGTTGATCGCTATGTGGGTCTACCCAACCGTCCCTGAAAAAATGCTGATGGTGATCGCCATGATTTTCGGAGCACATTTATTGCCGTTTGGCTGGCTGTACAAGTCAAAAACCTATATGATACTATCAGTGGTTATATCTCTGGCGGCTCTGTTTGTAGGTTTGCGTTTTGAACCGTATGTATTAGCCGCCATAATGATTGGCATTGAAGTCATATTTGCTATTTGTTTGTTCCTTGAGAACAGGAAACTACCCCGCAGGGTATAAGTCGGAATATTGCTTGTTGGCCGGAGAAGATTGCTCTGTGACTAATCTCTCTATACATTTGAAGGGAATGTTTATCATGCAAGAAACCATCATTTACTATTTCTCCGGCACAGGAAATTCGCTTTATGCGGCGAAAAAGCTGGCCGGCAGTTTGGGAGAATGCTCCATATTTTCTATGACGCATACCCATCCCGCAGGGCAGATCGGCGGAGCGGACACAAAAATCGGCTTTGTTTTTCCATCGTATTACGGTAATCTGCCGCGTATCGTGCGGAGATTCATCACCGAATTGAACATTCATCCCGATTCATGGATTTTCGGGATCGTCACAATGGGCGGCCCATTCGGGGCGGGCAGCGTCGCCGCGCTGCAAAAGGCGCTCGGCGGAAAAGGATTGGCTCTGGGCTATGGTTGCGGAATGATGATGCCGCGAAATTACATCCTCAAGTACAATGGCCTTTCCGATGAAAAATCGGCAAAATACAACGCCAGAGCGAATAAGCGGCTGGAGCGGATCGCTGGTGAAATCAGGGCGAAAAAGAACCGTATCCGTAAGAACCCTATCGCTGCCGATAATCTTTACAACAACATCGAATCACTCGACGCCGCGTTCTTTGTTGAGGATCGATGCACGGGCTGCGGACAGTGCGAAAAAATCTGCCCGGTTCAAAATATCAGGCTTACGGACGGGCGGCCTGTTTGGCAGCATCATTGCGAACATTGCGTCGCCTGTATCCAGTGGTGCCCGCAAAAGGCGATACAGTACGGCTCAATAACCAAAGAGCGCAGAAGATACCACAATCCGGCGGTTCAGGCGTCGGAATTGATGGAGAAATAAACACAATTTTGATTGGAGGCTATTTGCTATGAAAAAGGAAATGAGAAAAGAGTTGCAGATGGGACTTTTGTTTGGAGGTTTGGCTATTATTCTAAGCCGCTTTTTTACAGTTCCGGGATACATTTTGGGCGCTTTATTAGGTTTCGGGCTTGCCTTTGAGATTGTTGGTATATTACCTGACAGCGTATATCAGCGCATTAAGAAGTGGAAAAGGCGGCTTGTTTCGCCACGGCAGCAGTGAGCAAAGTGTGCAGACGATTGAGAAAAGAAGGGAACGATTTGACGAAACTCTTACTATTGTATGATGACGCAAGCAGGAACTTTAATGCAATCGACATCCCTAAAGCGTTGCAAAAAGTGGCTGAAAAACTAAGGTACGATGTGTCTGCCATACAGATGAACGGCGGCGAAATTCGCCCCTGTTATGGGTGTAACGGCTGCTGGACGAAAACGCCCGGTATATGTGTCATTACAAATGATTGCGTAGGCGATATTTCACGCCAGTATATTCGGACAGATGTAGTTGTGCTTCTGTCCGAAATTACGTATGGCGGATTTAGTCCTGATATAAAAGTATTCTTGGACAGAAACATTTCCCATGTATTGCCGTTTTTCACAACGCATAACGGTGAAATGCACCATCCGAAGCGTTATGAACATTACCCCTGCCGGATCGCTTTTGGCTACGGGAATGTATCGGAGCAGGAAAGAAAAACTTTTTTTGAATTGGAAAGACGAAACACGCATGGGTTGCGGCCTGACAATCTGCTTACCATTGTAACTACCAATTCGGATGAATGGCAAAGCGCACTGACGGATTTTGAAGCGTTTTTATCGCGGGGGACATCAGCATGAAAAAAATTGTCGCAATTAACGGAAGTCCTAAAGGGGACAAAAGCGTATCGGGAATGCTGATAAATCAAATATCAAGAGAAATCAACGTGGAAATGAAAATTCTAAAAGCAATTCGATATTGGAACGCTCCTATGAGTGCCGCCGATATTTCAGAGGTTTTATCAGCGGACACGTTATTGATTGTTTTTCCGTTATACGTTGACGCGCTACCGGCTTCACTCGTAAAAATGCTAAAACTGATTGAAACAGAGTTTGCAAGACACGAGCGGCAGAAAAAGCCAGATGTTTTCGCCGTCTGTAATTGCGGTTTATATGAAGCGGAGCAAAATCGTGTTGCGCTTGATATATTGCAAAACTTTTGTATTCGTGCAGGGCTTTTTTGGTGTTACGGCATAGGAATCGGTTGCGGGGGTACTTTGGCAAATGGAAATCTCAAACAAGGTTTTACGCGAAATGTGGTTAAACCCTTGCATGATATTGGAACAGCTATCAAAAACGATACCGAATGCGATTCATGGGAAAATGTCTTTGTCACCCCTAAAATCCCGCGTATAATTTACATCATGGGCGGAACTTTGGGTTGGCGTCAGCAAGCAAAGAAAAATGGCGTATCGAAGTCATTGAGAGCAAAGCCGTATTTCCAGTGATTGGCCTTTTTTGATATTCATATAGCCGCGAAAGGATGGAATCAATGCTCCCCGTTGAAAAAATAAACGGCAGGCGAATTGCTTGGTATATCGGGCTTACATTTGTCCTTACATACCTCATGTGGGGCATACTCGCGCTGAATCCGGGCGGTTTACTGCCTTTGAGCGGCGTCCCTGGGTTTATCATTTTCACAATAGGCTGTAATGCCCCTCCCATCGTTGTGCTGATCCTTCTCTTGAAATGGCGCGAAATAGCAGGGCTGAAGGAGTATTTCAAGCGCGTCGTACACGCCGAGTACGGCGCGCGCCGGGCGATATGGGTAACGGTGCTGTTTTTCCTTGTTGAGATAGGCTTAGTCGCGGTCATAGAAAAGCGCACGGCGCAGCCTCTGTATATGTTTGTTCCCGTCTTTCTGCTTACCGTCATGGGTGGCGGATTGGAGGAAATCGGCTGGCGCGGTTTTTTGTTGCGGGGTATGGAGAAGAAATTACCCTTTTGGCTTGCCGCGCTTGCCGTTGGCCTGATATGGGCGCTTTGGCATATACCGCTGTGGTTTATCGCCGGGACAAGCAACTCGACGTTCAGTTATCTGTATTTTTCCCTGTTTTGCGTCACCAACGGCTATGTTCTCGCCGCGCTCCGTAGAATCAGCGGCAGCGTTTTGCCCTGCATACTGTTTCATATGCTGCTGGACACACTGGGATCATATTTTATGATTACCGATGTTTTTCTTGGGGAAAATATGCCGCTTTTGCTGGCGTATGTACTGCAAGCAGTATTGGCGGTTGCGTTGGTTTATCTGCTAAAAAGGAAACCGCAATAGGAGGCACGAATGGAAACTCTTGACGCTATTTTACAAAGAAGAAGTATTAGAAAATTTACAAACCAAGAAATCCCAAAAGAGATTGTTGAAAAAATACTATCTTCGGCTGTCCATGCTCCATCCGCTAAAAACAGGCAACCGTGGAAATTCATCGTCATTACAGGCCAAGAGAAAAACGATATGATTAAAGCAATATCAAAAGGAATTGAAAACGAAAAGAGCGGCAAAGGACTTTTGCCTAATTCCTTATGTTACATTAGCGGGACAGAAAATACGCTATTAGCAATGAAACAAGCTCCCATTACAGTCTTAGTTTTTAACACAGAAGAAAACGGGTTGTGGAGTACAGCAAATGCAGTAGAGAGAAAATTATTCGATATAGCGAATATTCAATCTATCGGTGCTGCTATTGAAAATATGCTGCTGACCGCAACCGATTTGGGTATTGGCAGTTTGTGGATTTGCGATATATTTTTCGCGTATCGGGAAATTTGTCAATGGTTAAACGAAGAAAATCAACTGATAGCCGCAATATCTTTTGGATATGCGAATGAATGTCCTGATTCACGGCCAAGAAAAAGGCTTGAAGATGTAGTCGAATGGCGATAAACTTTATCTATCATAGAAAACAAGCAAATTGGGAAATACTGGCCATCCTCTCCGTTTTTAATAGCTAGTGGTCGGCAGCTTTGGAACAGCACCTTTTTAATACAGCTTTTCGCCCTGCCTTTCTACTACCGGACATAACGCAAAAAACAGGGGCGCGGCCAGCCGTCAATCGACAGCCAGCCGCGCCCCTGCGCTCTGATATATGCCCGGTGGTACAAAGGATGTTGCCGCCCTCATTATAGCCGCTCACAGGCGGCGAAAAAGCCAAAAATGGCACCTTTTCTATACAGCTTTTCGCTTGCTCTCATACGCCGGGCATTGACAGACGATAACCCGGAAACTCTGCTTGCAGTCACGGCGGTACTTCCGGCAAAGCGTGTTGTACTGCCGCCGCGTTTGACAAAACCGCCGACACGCTGAAAACCGTTGAAAAGCGTTTGCCCGACATGGCCGTGCTGATGAAGCACATCACGACGTATCAGCAGACAAAGCCAGCCTACGACGGATTGAAAACCGCGAAGAACAAAGGCGCATACAGGCGGGAACACGAAAGCGCGTTGACTGTCCATGAGGCCGCGATAAGGGCGTTAAAGCCTTTCGCCAGTGACGGGGGCAAGCTACCGAACCCCGCCGCGCTGAAAGTGGAGCTTACACAGCTTACGGAGAGGAAAACCGCCTTGTACGCCGAATACAAGAAGCTGGAACAATCAGCGCGGGAGTACGGCATTGTCAAGCGGAACGTGGACAGCATTTTGAATCCCGGCGACAGCAGGGGCAAGACAAAGCAGCGTGGAGCGCGGGGCGGAATTGTAAAAAAACCTTGAGTTTTGGCTGTTTATCTGATATAATAAAACACATTTATTTTACGCGCTGGGCAGCGTTGGCTGAAATCGGTGCAGTGCTTATATTTCGTGGAGGTAACTCATGCAGAAAAAAGCCTTAGTCATAATTGACATTCAAAATGACATAACAAAAAATTACAAAGATGTTATTGACAATATCAATAAAGCTATTGATTGGGCAGTCAATAAGAGTATTCACGTTGTCTATATAAGACACTACAATTTATCAGATGGCACGAGGACTTTTAAGCTGGGTACTCACGGGGCTGAATTAGTTCCCGACTTGAAAATAGCGTCAGAAAATATTTTCACAAAATCCAAAGGGAACGCACTAACAAGCGAAGATTTCACAGACTTTATCGGTAAAAATGAAATATGCGATTTTTATATAACAGGAGCCGACGCCACGGCTTGTGTTAAGTCAACCTGTTATAATATGCGTAAGGCAGCTTATGAAGTTACTGTCTTATCAGATTGCATTACCAGTTGGGATAAAAAGAAAATTCCTGAAATGCTGCATTATTATGAAAGTCAGGGTTGCGAAATAATGAGCTTGAATACCCTGTGTGCAGTATAAGTATAGCAGATAGGCCGCGCCGTGGAAACTGTGGAAAACCTACCTCATTAAGTGGCCGCTGCCGTTTTCGCTCATGGATAATTTCATGGAAAACGGACGGCGCGTTTACCACAAAATTACCCACAACCGAAAAGCGGGCGTCCGCTAAATTCGCACACGGTTTACGCACCGTTCCCACAACGCCTACTACTACGGAAAACACAATCATGGTAAACACATATATATTATAGAGAGAACGGCGAAAACCAAAGACAGAAAAACCGCCGCTTTTGACACCTTTTCCGCTCAATCTCATGGGAACACGCCCGGAGGTACAAAGACATTGCCGACCTAATTATCGCGGCGCACAGACGGCAAAAGCCTTGAAAACAGCACCTTTTTAATACGGTTTTTCGCTCTATCTTTCTACTGCCCGGCATAACAAAAAGGCAGGGGCGCGGCCAGCCGTCAATTTGACAGCTAACCGCGCCCCTGCGCTCTGAAATATGCCCGGTGGTACAAAGGAGTTGCCGCCCTCATTCTGACCGCTCACAGGCGACGAAAAAGTCAAAAACGGCACCTTTTCTATACAGTTTTTCGCTTGCTCTCATACGTCGGACATTGACAGATGATGACCCGGAAACTCTGTTTGCACTCGCGGCGGCACTTCCGGCAAAGCGCGTTATACTGCCGCCGACCGTTCGTGCCGATGAATAAAGCCCATTCCTGCCGCGATTTTTTGGATAGCTTCGGCATAGGCTCACACCTCGTCCGTTTCGTCGGCGGGCGCGAATGACAGCGCGGAATATTCCTGCTCGGTCAATCCGGCCAGCTTCCGGGACGCGCTTTCCGCGATTGCTTTCATATCGCCGTCCATGTACGGGAGCATATCGGCAATATGGGCGGCGGTATCTTCCCGCGTTACGTGCCTGTATATGGCGATAAGATTTGTTTCCTCTGCGGTAAAATCGAATATAGACATGCTCTAAACCTCCAATCCTGTGTTTTTATGTTTTGCCGCCGCCCGCGTGGGCGCGGCGGCGCGTTCTCCGTCAAGCTGTTTCTTTCCCGCCGCGATCTGCTGTTTGATACTCGGCTTCGGGGTTTGTACGCGCAACTTGAACACGGCGGGGGTCGCGTCCTTGTCCCGGCTCTCCCGCGCCTGTTTCACAATATCCCGCAACGCGCCCGTGTCCTCCGGCTCCCGGCGTAGCTGCGTGACTTCCCCGTGCTGACGGTAAAGCCGTTCCCGTTGGCCGTCCCATTCCTTGTAGGGCATATGAAGCTCCGCGCCGCCCGCGTATTTCACGTCCACCGTGGCGATGTGCAGCGCGTTTTTTTGAATGTCGGCGGCGTGCTGCCTGTAATCAAGCTCGTGCAGATTTCCCATGACGCGCCCGTTGACAAGCCCGGTGATCTCCACGGCGTAGGCGTGTAATCCCTCGCCCCGCCTGTCCGCGTAATACGGCCATGAATTGTGCGCCTGTGATTCAATCAGATAAACGTCGCGCTCCTTGAAACACTCCGTCCCCGACTGGCGGGATAGCCACAATAGGCGGTTATTTTCGCCGTCTGGATTGATTGCGGCGGCCTTG